>Ga0214472_10000111_pt1 | contig 109325 bp, 108 predicted proteins | sample RVTome_6_FD_207662 | JGI IMG/M metagenome (GOLD analysis project Ga0214472, IMG submission 207662) | Soil microbial communities from uranium-contaminated site in the Upper Colorado River Basin, Wyoming, United States - RVT140D175 | ecosystem: Environmental > Terrestrial > Soil > Contaminated... | reverse complement strand
CGAGCCACCGGACACAAAAAGGCACGCCAGAACAGGATCAACCACAACAAAAACCACCCGCCCAGAAACCAACCATGAATACGGTTAGAAATCCGGCCAGTCCTATCAAAGACTCAGATACACCTCACCTCCTAGTAATCTACTTGCTAGCGAGCGAGCAATCGTATACGTTTGACTCGGTCCGGCACCGTGCCGGCGCGCCCGTATCCGGGCATATCGAGAAAGGCTGCGCATGGGTCGCAGATTGGACCCCACCTACTTCGAAGACGAAGACGGAGGTTGGGATCAATACCGCTTTGGCGGGCAGAGTTTTGACAGGCAGACCACCGGACCCAAACGGCGTCGGTCCAACACGAAGAACGCCTATCACGGCAGGGCAAAGCGGTCCCGGCGCAATCGTGACGGCTGGGATCGCCACGGCGGCTGAGCGCCGCAACCAACCATACCCCGAGGCGTCTCGTCTCCGCGCTAGCCCAGGGAGAGATCCCAGGCAGGGTTCCGCGAGACAGATGCCCAGAAAAGAGAAACAATGTCTGGTGTAGGAAAAGTACACGTCACAAAGACCCGGCAGCAGCATTCCGCCACGAAGAGCACCAAGCCGGGCCGCCCGGTCAACGGGCCCAACCTCGTCGGTCAGCGGGACGGTTCGTCAAAGAAGGCCGCCCGCAAGTCACGCTCCAAGTAGCCGATCCCAACACCGCTTCCGGCGTCCAGACTGGCCACCTCTGACCAGTCTGGTCGGCAGAACAGGATCGCTACATCTGGAGAGCCAGGTAGGCGTGGTAGAACGTCAGCACGCTGTAGCCGAGCAACACGACTAGCGACAGCTCGAGTGTGCGGCGATAGCGCCGCAAACCCGTGAGCACCAACACCACGACCCCCGCCGTGAGCAGCTTGACCAGGGCTGCGGTCTCCCATCCCATGGCGAACAGCCGCTGCATCACCGGGTTGAGTTCGAGGGCACCCGCACCGAGGGCCCGTACCGTCATCGCATAGTCGATGAAGTTGAAGATCAAGATGGTCGCCATTACAAGCGGGAACGTCAGCCGGCTCTGGGCATATCTCTCGAGATCAGCCTGGAGCCTGCCCCGCCAGCCGGGCAACCGTCTGCGGTCGAATCCGCTGCGACGTTCCGGGAAGAACAGCGCGGTTCGGGTGACCCTGCGCTCGCGCTGACGACCCACCGTGGCGTCTGTGCTGTCAATCGCCATTTCTGCCCCACATGTTGTGTCGCTGCCCTCGACGGAGACTCCCGGCGGAGATTACCGTCTGTGTCAAACGGTGGCCTGCGGGCTGACCGGCGATGCGTCGGCGACGAATCCCCGGAGATCGTCGGCCAGCTTCACCAGCGACGGAATGTGGACGTACATCATGTGTCCGGCGTCGTAATACTCCATCTGCACGTTCTCTCTGAGACTCTCATCGAGTCCGATGTGGTTGAACGTGTACTCGGTGGCGAAGTACGGCGTAGCGAGGTCGAGGTACCCGTTGGCTACAAACACCTTCATATACGGGTTGCGACTCATCGTGTTGCGCAACGTCTCAGAGACATCCACGTACGCGTTCTTGAAGTCTTCGTAGTCCCAGTTCTGCCAGGTCTGTGTGCTCAGAATCTCGTACGGCAGGTCGCTCTCGTAGTCGAGTTCATCGTGCATGTACGCATTCAACGCGGAGGTGTATACACCCATCGTGGCATCCATCGACGGATCGGATTCGAACGCGTCGCCGTCGCGGAACCGGTCGATTCCCGTGTAGCGAGAGTCGATGCGGCCTACCGTCTTGCCTTCCTCTCGCAGCAGCTCCTTGCAGAACCTGAGGATCTCGATACGCAGGTCGTACCGGGTGACATAGGTTTCTGACAGCCCGGTATAGCGGGCAACCTTCCTTGCGATCTTCTTGAATTGGTTCTCCGATAGGGCGGCCCCTTGGAACAGGGCGAGTGCATATTCGGTGGCGGCGAACTGCTCGACCTCGTCGAGGAGGTCACGTAGGTCACGTTCCTGGTCCTTGGCGCCAAGCTTGCCGTGGTACCAGGCGGTGGCTGTATAGGTGGGGAGGAACACGACATATGGGAGGTCGTTGCCACGGCGGAAGGTTCCGGTCGATCCGTCAAACCCTGCGGTCTGGAAGTTGAGGATCGAGGAGATGAGTATCAACCCGTTGAATGTGATCCCGTATCGCTCGTACATGTGGCCCGCCAGGCCTGCAGAGCGGGTGGTGCCATAAGACTCGCCTGCGAGAAACTTCGGAGATCCCCAGCGCTTGTGACGGGTGAGGTACAGACGGATGAACTCACCGACGGCCTCGATGTCCTTCTTGAAATGGTGGAAGCCCTTTGCCTCTTCATTGGGGATGGCTCGGGAGAACCCGGTGCCGACGGGGTCGATGAAGACGAGATCTGCGACGTCGAGCAGGGAGTGGCCATTGTCGACCAGACGGCCGGGTGGAGGATACGGCATACCGTTGTTGTCCATGAGGACCCGGCGTGGTCCGAGTAAGCCGAGATGCAGCCAGACCGATGACGAGCCCGGGCCACCGTTGAATGCGAACACGACGGGCCGGTCGGAGGGGTCGCTCACGTCCTTCTTCGTGTAGGAGACAAAGAAGAACGACGCCTTCTTTTTGCCCTCCTCTTCCTTGAGTAGCAACCGCCCAGCGGTCGCTGTGTACTCGACGGCCCGGCCGTCGATCTCGACGGTATGCAACGTCTCAGTCGAGATCTCCTCGTGGTGCGGTGGCGGAGGGAGCTCCTTCGATTCTTCCTTCGGATCTTCCTTCGCTTCGCCGGTTGCCTTGGGCTTCTCGTTGTCCGCCATCAGTCGACTCCAGAGATTGGTGGTAGACGGATGACTCTACTTATCGAATCAGGTAGCGAGCCCTACCGGGCAGGCGACCCCGGTGCCCCCGATGCCGCAATAGCCGTTCGGATTCTTTGCGAGGTACTGCTGGTGGTACTCCTCGGCGTAGTAGAACGGGGGGGATTGCTCGATCTCGGTTGTGATCGGCCCGTAACCGGCGTCGCGTAGCTCACCGGCAAAGCGATCCTTGCTCGCTACGGCCGCCGCCCACTGCGCCTTGTTGGTGGTGAACACGGTTGATCGATACTGGGTGCCGACGTCGTTGCCCTGGCGCATTCCCTGGGTCGGGTCGTGGCCCTCCCAGAACACCCGAAGGAGCTCCTCGTAGGTGACCTTCTCGGGGTCATATGCGACAAGAACGACCTCGGTGTGGCCCGTGCGACCGGTGCACACCTCTTCGTAGGTGGCATTTGGTGAGAATCCTCCCTGGTAGCCGACCGCAGTCGAGAACACACCCGGTGTCTGCCAGAACATCCGCTCGGCACCCCAGAAACACCCCATGCCGAAGTAGGCGAGTTCGATGCCCTGCGGGAAGGGGGGCACGATGGTGTTCCCGTTGACGTAGTGAGTGCCACCGACCGGGATGGGGTCATCGTGGCCGGGTATTGCCGTGTCCGGGGTGGGCATTTCAACTCTCTTGAACCACATTGTCTGCTCCTCCGTTCGTGGTAGTCACGATACGCAATACAACCCGGGTTCATCGACGATCGTTCCCAACACGGAGGGCCACGTAGCTGAACAATTCACTAACAGCGGGGTGCCCCGCGGGGCACCCCGCAACAGTCACGCTCTGGCGGACGGTCACCGGTCCTCGCCGAGTCTGACAAATCCAAAGGTTGCCCTGCCGCCATCGGACGACTCGACCACGACCGTGAACTCCTCACCAAACGGAGCGTCGGGGAACTCGACCTCGACGAGCCAGTTGCCCGCCTCGTCGGTGGTGGTCGTGCCGCTTCCGTGCGGCGAGACAACCTCTACCGCCGAGCCCGGATGTGCAGTTCCCCAGAACTTGTCCCAGGGGACCTCCGAGTCGCATGACCCGTACTTCTGGTTGGCGGTGAACTCGACATCCTTCTCCTCGACCACCCATTTGAACCAGGCTTCCGCCCTGTCGCCACTGGACGACTCGATGATCACGGTGATCTTCTGGTTTGGCGGCACCGTCTCACCAAGGTGCAGCTCGAGATACCACTCGCCGCTTGCTTCGACAGTCGTCTGTGCGGTTCCGTAGTCGGATGCTGCCCAGATTGTGTCGCCTGGAACACCGGTCCCGTAGAACTTGGTCCACAGGCTGGTGTTCTCGATGTGTTCCTGATGAAAGGTGAACTCATGCTCGCCGGCGCAGACGTACGTCATCGTGAACTCTCGCCGGTGCTCGCCGCTCTCTACGACCACGCCAAATGATTGGTTACACGGAGCACCGGGGAACTCCACATAGAAGGACCACTCCCCGTTGTCGCCTATCTTGCCGGCGCCGTCACCGTACTCGGAACCCACTGACACGCTCGCACCGGGGGTGCCGGTTCCGTAGTACTTGTTCTCGGCCGGATGACCGTCGACGACCTCCCATTTCTGGTTCGCCGTGAATTCCTTGTCGACCTGTTGCTGGTCGAGATAGACCTTCAACGACTGCTCGGTCGCGTTGCCTGCGGCATCCTCGGCCTTGAAGGTGACGACGTTCCCACCGGGGCTCAGGATGAGGACGATCCGCCAGCTGCCCTCCTCATCGACGTCGGCTTCGTAGCTGCCGGCGAAGACACGGGCTCCCGGCTCGGTGGTGCCCTCGAATGCGATCACGTCATCGCCGAAATGCTGATCGTTGTTCGGGAACAGGATCTCGAGCGGGGGAGGGGTGGTGTCGTTCTCCCCCTTTGGTGGTGCCTCTTGCTTGGGTGGTGTGTCGTCCTTTGGCGGTTGGGACGGTTCGCTCTCACTGTCGGCGATGTCGGTCGCTGCTGCCGGCACGTTCGTGGCGGTCTCCAGAGTTGACGCGACGTCTTCAGTGACCGTCGTCGATGGCACTTCTTCCTCGGTTGCCGGAGTCGTATCCGCGGCGGCCGCGGCGCTGAGCAGTGAAGGCCCGGGATCGGGAGCGCTCGAGAATGCCCCGACCTGGGCGAGGGCCGCACCACCCAGCAGCACGACCACAAAGGCTGCGGTGAAGACGAGAATCTCACGTCGTCTCATGTCTGTCTCCGTTTCGAACGACTTGCGGCTTGTCTGCCACTCTGAGTAGTCACTCGCTGGTGGCGTCGTTGAGGTTTATCTTTTCTGCCGGTTTTTCTTTCCGACCTTTGTTCGTCGGGTCAATTCGTTATCCTGAGATGGTGACTAGCGGGAGATACCATGACCGAGGAAGCCACCGAGACCGCCGAGATGGCAGATGACACGGATGTCGATCCGGGCGACGGCGAGGTGGGGCAGCCCGTTACCTCGCTCACCGAGCCGGTCGAAACCGAGAGATCATCCATTCTCGATTCGGTCCTCCACCCGGACGAGGACGAGTCGCAGCCACGCAAGAAGCTGAAGCGCAAGTTCTACGAGGACGAGCTCGAGCGGCTCCAGATGGAGCTCGTCAAGCTCCAGGAATGGGTCAAGGCCGGGGGTCACCGGGTTGTAGTGATCTTCGAGGGGCGGGATGCGGCCGGCAAGGGCGGGGTCATCAAACGAATCACCGAGCGGCTCAACCCCCGTGTCTGCCGGGTGGCGGCCTTGGGAACACCGACCGAGCGCGAGAAGACTCAATGGTGGTTCCAACGTTATGCGGCCCATCTTCCCGCAGCCGGTGAGATCGTGCTTTTCGATCGCAGCTGGTACAACCGGGCGCTGGTGGAGCCGGTCATGGGTTTCTGCACCGAGCAGCAGTACCAGGAGTTCCTCCGCACTTGCCCCGAGTTCGAGCGCATGCTGGTTCGCAGCGGCATCGTCCTTGTCAAGTACTGGTTCTCGGTCGCAGATGAGGAACAGGAACGCCGGTTCCGGGCACGTTTGAAGGATCCGACCAAGCGCTGGAAGCTGAGCCCGATGGATCTCGAGTCGCGCAGCCGCTGGGTGGAATACTCAAGGGCCAAGGACATCATGTTCGCCCACACCGACATCAAGCAGGCGCCCTGGTACGTAGTCAACGCCGACGACAAGCGACGGGCGCGGCTCAATTGCATCGGCCACTTGCTCAGCAGCATTCCCTACGACGACCTGACCCCGAAGCAGATCGAGTTGCCCCCGCGACAGGAGAACGAGGGCTACGTCCGCCCGCCGATGTCGGATCAGACGTTCGTCCCCGAGGTTTATTGACCCTCCATCCAGCCGACAGGGATGTCGAGTCGAACCAGTGCTTGCTGATGCAAGCAAAGTGCTTACACTGGTAGAAGAACATTGATGACTATCCCGCTCCAGCCAAGGTCTGAACTCCCGGCCGGCTACCCGTTCGATTACGAGCGTCAGGTGGCGCTGCCCGCTGGGAAAACCGCGTACTTTCGACCGGTCGTACCCGGTGACGCTGTCGTGCTCGCCAGAGAGGCTGCCCTGGCCGACGCAGACACGCTTTACAACCGCTTCTTCAACCCGGCGATCAGGTTGACCAATGAGCGACTCAGATACCTCACAGAGGTCGACTACCACAACCGGTTCGCTCTTGTCGCATTTGTCGACGGGGAGGCCGCAGCCATCGGGAGGTTCGAGCCTGCCGGGGAGGGTGTCGCCGAGGTGGCGATGGTCGTCAAGTCCGAGTGGCGTCGTATGGGAATCGCAACCGTGATGCTCCAGATGCTGGAGGTCGCGGCGGTGGAGCGGGGGATCACCAAGCTCGAGGCCTACTACCTGCCGAGCAACCATGCCGTCGAGCGCGTTCTCGACAAGCGCGGCTTTGGCAAGCCCACGGTTGAGTCCGGTGTCGCCCAGGTGACCAAGAACATCGGCTGATCGATTCACAGCGGTAGCATCGCCCATCCATGGCAAACGATCAGACCGTCGCAGATGTCACGTCCCGGCTGTCCCAAGCATTCAACCTTTCCAAGGCGGCAGGCTGGGACCCTGTGGGACTGCAACTGGGAGATCCCGCTGCTGTCGTCTCGCGAGTGGCGGTGTGTCACGAGCTGACGCCCGAGGTCGTAGATCGACTGGTCGACGCCGACGTGGACCTGGCCGTAACGTATCACCCGCTGCTGTTCCGTCCCACAAGATCGCTGGTGGCAGGAAATAGCGCTGCCGGGCGTGCCTTCCGGTTGATCTCCGCAGGTATCGCCGTCATCGTCACGCACACGGCATTCGATGTGGCTCCTTCGGGCACGGCCGACCGTCTTGCCGAGACTCTCGAGCTCGCCGATGTTTCCGGGTTTGGCCCGGCCTGGGGGACGGACACCGTCAAGATCGTGTCGTTTGCGCCGGCTGCGACGGTCGACGACATCACAGCGGCGATGGCAGCCGCTGGTGCCGGCACGATCGGCCGCTATACAAACTGCTCATTCCGCATTGACGGGACCGGCACGTATGTTCCGGGAATCGGTGCTGACCCGGCGGTCGGCTCGAAGAGAGTCTTCAACTTCGAGCCGGAGTCCCGTTTCGAGATGGTCGTACCCGAGTCGCGGGTTGACCGCGTCACCGCGGCCTTGGTTGCGGCCCACCCATACGAGGAGCCGGCGTACGACGTGATCTCGGCCCGTTCCAACGCCGGGTTCGTCGGCAGGAAGGGCCGGTTGCCTGTGGCGATGTCTCTGGCGGAACTGGCGAGCAAAGTCGGGGACGAGCTCGGTGGCGTTGTGCGGGTCGCAGGCGCTGGGTCGGTGGAGTCGGTTGCGGTAATTCCCGGCTCGGGAGGTGGCATGTTCGATTCCGTCGACGCCGACGTTGTTGTCACCGGCGATGTCAGCCATCACCAGGCGAGGGATGCGCTGGCGCGAGGGATGGCCATCGTTGATCCGGGCCACGCTGCGACGGAACGCCCGGGCGTTCGATCGTTGTACGCTGCGGTCGCACAATTGGTAGGTGATGCAGTCGACCTGACGGACGTCGACGCTGACCCATGGAAGGGACGGTGACTATGGAGGAGCTGCGCAGTCTGGCGGATCTGCTCGATCTGCAAGAGGTGGATCTCCAGATCGACCGACTTCTTCATGAGCGCCAATCGCTGCCCGAGCTGGACGAGTACCGGCAGGCGCATGAGCACAACGAGGCTCTGAAGACCGAACTGCGCAACGCCGAGGAGACACTGCGAGAGATATCGTTGCAGCTCGACAAGACCGAGGGCGAGCTGGAGCTCGCCGGTCAACGGCTCGATTCCGAGCAGAACCGTCTGTATGCCGGAGGGTTGAGTGCCCGAGACGCCGACTATCTGCGCCGCGAAGTCGAGATGCTCGAAAGGCAGCGAAGTGGCGGGGAGGACAAGGTCCTCGAGCTCATGGAGAACCGTGAGCAGCAGGAGAGCGTCGTCCAGGACCTCCAAGACAAACAGAAGGTGGCAGAGACCACGAAGATCGGAATCGAGGCAGAGATCAAGAAGGCATGGGCGGGCATCGATGCGCAACTGGGGACCAAGGAGGCGCGTAAGGCCGAAATCGTGCCTCGCATCGATGAGGATCTGCTCGCACTTTACGAGGAGTTGCGGGGCAACAAAGATGGTGTCGGGGTCGGCGCTTTGTCCGACAACATGTGTGGTGGCTGTCATCTCAAGCTGACTGCCGCTGAGGTGTTGGAGGCAAGGAGGTCGGACCCGCCGCGGTGCATCCATTGCCGGCGGATACTCGTCGTTTAGCGTCGAGATGCTCTTCTGGCACGCCGGCGCCACAATCGCCATGGCCCGCTACACCTTTCGCGACGACCGAATGGATCTGCGTATGCTGCTCGTCGGGGCATTGCTCCCGGACCTCGTCGATACGCCGATCGGGCTGGTGTTCTACAGCAGTCTCCACACCGTCCGTCTCCTCACCCACGGCCTGCTGCTGGCCGCAGCGGTCATGGCGGCGGTGGTCCTGTACACCCGCAGAGGTAGACCTCGCAAAATGTGGATGCCCCTTGCCATCGGGCTCCTGTTCCACCTCCTCCTCGATGCGATGTGGCTCGACCCCGGGACCCTGTGGTGGCCCCTCTTTGGTTGGGGATTCTCGGCGGCCGGTCCTGAGACCGCCTCCGGCTATCTCTCCTCGGTGCTCGGGGACTGGCGAGTCTGGCTTGGCGACGCTGCCGGCCTGGTCTACCTCGGCTACCTCTGGTCGGCGGCCGGGCTTGCCGACGCCAAGAGGCGAACCCGGTTGTGGCGTACAGGCAGGATCGATGTGCCGATCGGCGGCGAAGCTACCTGCTGATCATCCGGATGGCGATGAGAATGAGTAGACCGGCGAACAGCCGTCGCAACAGGTCGGCAGGCAGCGATAGGGCAAGGAATGACCCTGCCAAGCCGCCTACGATCCCAGCGCTCGCGACCAGGATGGCCGTCCTCGTATGCACCCGTCCGCGTTTTGCGTGCAGGTAGGTGCCGAGGATCGCCGTCGGCAGGATGACCGCCAGCGACGTCCCCTGAGCGATGTGCTGTGGGAACGCAAACAGCACCGCCAGGGACGGCACGAAGATGACGCCACCGCCGATCCCCAGGGTTGATGCGGCAAATCCGCTGAGCAGACCGAGCAACACGAACCCGACGACTTCCATCAGATAGCCATCCTGACCGCGGCAATCACGAGGACGGTGGCAAACGCCCGGGTGAGCACCTTTGCCGGTATCCGGTGCATTACACGGGTGCCGACGGCCGCGCCGGTCGTAGCGCCGATTGTGATCAGCAGGGCCGCTCCCCAATCGACGGAACCGTCGACAGCGAACGAGATGACCGCGGCTCCTGCCGAGCCGATGATGGTCGCCACCGAGGTTCCCGACGCGTTGTGCTGGCTGAAACCGAGCCACAACACCAGCCCGGGTACGATCACGACTCCGCCGCCGATGCCAAAAAGACCTCCGATGATTCCGGCAATGAGACCGAGGGCGAGGGCACGGTAAGGACTGACAGACACCGGGACGAGTGTAGGGGGTTCGTAGGATGCGGCAGTTCATTAGCCTGACGGGATGCAGCGCTGGGTAATACTTGTGTTGATTGCGCTTCTTGGTGGCTGTGGCGCGGGGTCTGCCGAAACGACGACCACCGTCGCCGCCGCTCCCGTCGAGGTGGTCGATGCATGGCTCGACGCCGTGGCAGGCCCGGATCTATCCGCCCTCGAGCCGCTCGTCGAGCCGGTCGGCTTGGCTGTGGTAGCCGCCGTCGAGAACAACCTGCGATCCGACGAGCTTGTGGGATTGCTCCGCAACGGGATGAGCGACGACCTGGCCATGGAATACTGGGCTGCATTCCGGGACGACTTCGCCGTCATCGGCGGTGAACCCTGGTCGGCGCTATCAGCAGGGGAGCCGGTCCAGGTGCCGGACAGCCGTGAACACACCGCTGTGGCGATCGTTACGGCTTCATCGGAGGGTCGGGTCATCCTCCGCCAAACCGACTCCGGTTGGAGGATCGATTTCGCCGCAACCATCGGGCCCGCCCTCGTTGGCCCGCTCGGCAACTATCTCTCGTCTGCGTTGGGTGGCGACCAGGCGGAAGTAATTGCCACGGCGTACGCCGACGCGATCGTCCCCGGGCTCGATGCCGCGTTTGCTCTCGATCCGGAGAATTCGAACCTGGCGTTCGAGGTCGAGTACATCCGCCAACTGGCCGATTCCTATCTCAACTGAGTTCCCGTAGTGCCGGCAGCACCTCGGACCCCAGCATCGCTATCGTCTCGACCTGATTGAGAGACGTGGTCTGAATCGTGACGATGTCGGCGTGCACCTCGGTGATCAGTGGTGCGTATTGCTCGATGTAGTCGTCCGGAGTGGACACGAGTGAGTATCTTCCTAGGACGTCATCGCGGTCCATCGAGTCCGCACGTTCCCTGAGCACCTTGGGGTCAACGGCTTCGAGCCGCCCTGGGGCGCGCAGACCTCGCCAAGCCGAAAGGGCTTCCCAGGCATCGTCGTTGTTGTCCGCACGCACGGACCAACGCGATGCCATCACCGGTAGCGGATCCCGGCCTGCTGCAAGGGCAGCGGAACGAGCCGGATCGATAACTCGCTCGAACGTGACGGCCGGATCTTTGACGCTCGTTATGATGCCGTCCGCCAGCTCGGCAGCGAGGGCCGACGACTTGGGGCCACCAGCTGCCAGCCAGATCGGCACCGGCCCGACCGGTGGGCTGTACAGCTTGGCGCTGTCGGTCTTGTAGAACTCTCCGGTGAAGTCGAGCTTCTCGCCGTCGAGCAGCTGCCGCATGATCTGTAATGCCTCCCGCATCCGCGCTGCCCGTTCCGCGTACTTGGGGAACGGATAACCGAGAGGCCCCTCATTGAGATTCTCTCCGGTCCCGACTCCGAGATGAAATCGGCCGCCGGAGAGCCGATCCAGGGTGGCGGCTGCCTGGGCGACAACTGCCGGGTGGTACCGGAACAGTGGTGTGGTGACCCCGGTGGCCATATGGACTCTCTCGGTGGCCTGTGCCATCGCACCGATGGTCGAATAGGCGTACCCCGAGGCGGATGTGTCGTCGACCCAGGGGTGGAAGTGCTCGGAGATGACCAGGAAATCGAATCCGGCCTTTTCGGCAAGGACCGCGTGTTCGACCAGCACCTCGGGTTGCCATTGCTCATGCCCGCAGAAGTAGGCGAATTGCGTCACAGCGTTCCTTTCTGCGCGAAGGAGTCCCCATACTCGCAGATGAGCCAGTCCTCCAACACCACCTGGGAGGTATGCCAAAGCAACCTTCGTTTAGGGGAGGGGACAGGCCGGCTCGTATCGAGAACGGGGTATTCTCCGACACTGTGATATCGAGCCCTATCTGGGGGTAACTGGACGGTGTCGGGCTCCACATCACTACGTGCTCAAGGGATGAGCCAAACAGGCCGAATTACCCGGGAGGCGCGAACCCCGCGGAGGGCCCAGACGATGGAACAAGATACGACGAGCGGCGGGCCGCCCGACCTGCTCGTGGTCGAAGACAACACGCTTCATGCGCGGCTCGTGCTGACCATGCTCAGCGAGGCCTGGGGTGACGAAGCACCCGTTCGACATGTCAAGCGGCTCGAATCGGCGCTGGAAGCGATCGAAGAGTCGCCCCCTGACTGTGTGCTGCTCGACCTGGTACTGCCGGATGCCGACGGGCTCGAAGCCGTTGACTCCATCCTGCTCAATGCGCCCCACGTACCGATTGTCGTATTGAGCGCCCACAAGGACGACCACCTCGCGCTGCGGGCCGTCCGCCGCGGCGCCCAGGACTACCTCGTCAAGGGAACGGTAACCGCCGATGCTCTTGCACGGTCTGTGCAGCTGGCCATTCAACGCCACCACAGTGAGAACCGTAACGACAGGACCCAGCGAGGCTCGATGGAGCCCGGGGATGAAGGTGATGATGTGGTGGTCACCGAGGGGCCAACTGCGGTGGCGATCCTCGACCGGGAAGGTGCTGTGATCTTTGCCGAGGAAGCGGCGGCCGACATGCTCGGGCTCCCGCTCAGTGAGGTCATCGGGGTGCCACTCGTGGCCATGTGCCACCCGGCAGACATGGAGCGGTGGCGCACCGCTATCGACAAGGAAGACGAGGATCTCGAGGAAGTGGTTGTCCGGTTTGTCCACCCCTCGGGAGCCGAGCTGCGTGTCGGGATCACGTTGGAGCCCCTCTCCGATGGACAGCGCACTCGCGCAGCTTTTCTGGCGATGTTTCAGCATCATTCCGATGAAGGCACAGCATCGTCGGGCGCCTACGCCGTTGTCAGCGGATGGGGCGACGGGTAGCCAACAGGTTCAAGCAGGCGGAGACGTGGAAGAGCCCCCGATAATCGGGGGCTCTTCCCATGAGCCTAGGTGTAAGCCGGATTCTGTAACCGACCCGTAGATCGGCGACGACCATCTATCTAGGCCCGCCATTGCTGGACGGGCTCGTGCGGCCTACCTGGGATTGGTGAGCGGGCAACTCGCTCCCTGCTTGGCCTTGCTCCGGGTGGGGTTTACCGAGCCGCCCCGGTCACCCGGGGCGCTGGTGGTCTCTTACACCACCGTTTCACCCTTGCCTGTGTGTGTGACACGAAATGCCACACACCATCGGCGGTCTGCTCTCTGTTGCACTTTCCGTCGGGTCGCCCCGCCTGGGTGTTACCCAGCACCGTGCCCTGTGGAGTCCGGACTTTCCTCGGCCGGCCCGAACACATTCGGCGTACCGGACGCGGTCGTCCTCCAGGCTCATAGCGGATGGTAATCCTGCTAACGGATGATGTCTCGTACGCGTTCCAGTTTTGATCGCACCTCGGCGGCAATCTCTGCGACGCCGTCCTTGTCTACGAGAGTCAGCACCGCGGCGGGGTCCATGAACTCGACGATGACATTGTCACCGGAAGCCCGGAGGACAACGTTGCAGGGAAGGAGGGCACCGATGCTCGGCTCGGCCGTCAGCGCCTTGTGTGCGAATAGCGGGTTGCAGGCGCCGAGAATGAGGTACGGGTCGGTGTCGACGTCGAGCTTCTCCTTGAGAGTCGCGGCGACATCAATCTCGGTGAGGATCCCGAAACCCTCATCGGCGAGCGCGGCTGTGACCTGCACTCTGGCGGTGTCGATAGGTCCAGGGATAGTTGTGGAGAATGTGTAGTCGGCCATTGCTGCTCCAATCGCTGTCATTTCGCTCATCGTCGTCGTTTCTCGCAGCGTTGTCATTCTCGCGCATCGTGACTGTGGGGCCTCGCGGTGAGGCCCCACCAGTCTGGTCCATCGGGACGCCGCCAGCGCCGATGTTGGTTCGTCTTTCCCCCCTCGCCCGGACTCCCCGCATTCTTCTCCCTCCGGGAGAAGTACCCGAGCGAAGCGAAGGGGGATGAGGGCCTTATGGGATTGCAGATGCCCTCACCTGCCTCGCTGCCGTATCGGCTTCCGATACGCCTCGCCTGTCCTCTCCCGAAGGGAGAGGAATCTGTGTGTACGCGCAGCCGCCTCGAGGTGATGAGCCGGGTAGCAACCAACGGATCCAAGAAGATGGGGGGTGGAGCTACGCATTCATCTCCCTCCGGGAGAAGTACCCGAGCGAAGCGAAGGGGGATGAGGGCCTTATGAACTCAGGCGCTGAATTGCAGATGGGGGATGGCGGCTGGGACACCTGCGGTCTTCGTTCGTTCTCCCCCCCTCGCCCGGCCCGCTCCCTATCTGCGGCCGCGAGGCGCAGCCGCAGGTAGGATCGTCGGTTCTTCAGGTGAAGATGATCTGGCCGCCTTCGGACAGCTCGATGAAGTCGGTTGCCGAGATGACGCCTTCTATCTCGGGGATCATGTCGTCCTTGGTCAGACCCATCATGTCCACAGACATCTTGCACGCCCACAGATGGCCACCGGCGTCGGCGATCATCTGAACGAACTCGGGCACCTCAGGTACGTCGAGATCGGCGATCTGCTTCTTCATCATCTTGGTGGCGACCGCCGTCATCCCGGGGAGTCCGGCCATGCCCTGGGGCATGTGCATCTTCTTTCCCGGGGGGTGCATCGCGGTGTTGCCCATCCAGGTGAACTGGAGGTCGTTCATGTGCTTCTTGGTGACGATATCCATGCCCCAGAAGGTGAAGAAGATGTGCGTCTCGATGCCTTCACCAAGTGCGGCGTTGGCCATCACGAGTGAGGGGTACACCATGTCGAGGGTGCCCTTCGATGCGATGAAGCACATCTTTCTGTCGCTGTCGTCGTCTCCGAAGTCGGGAACAAATGTCATTGCATTCCTCCTATACGCAGCCCTGTGGCTTGGGGACACCGGCGACGTAGGCCATCTTCTTTGCCGGCTTCTTTGGGAACAGCCTGAACAGCTCCTTGGTTGGCACGCCGCCGACGTTGGATACACGTCGCAACATTGGCGTCTCGCCCTGTTCGGCGTAGTCCTCGCGAAGGAACTTGATGACCTGCCAGTGGCCGTCGCTGAGCTCGATCCCGATGTTGGATGCCAGCTCCTTGGCGATCTCCTCGCTCCACTGGGTGGAGTCGGTCATGAAGCCCTCGTCGTCGACGGTGACGTCGTTTCCGGCGATTGTCGTTACGGGCATTTGTTTACCTCCTAATGGTCTTTGTCTTGTTGTGTGTGACGGGTTGAGTGGTGTCGACCTGCGCCACCGCACCAAGGGTGTCGAGGGCACGATTCATGCCGCGGCGCACCTCGGGATCACGGAGCCGCTTGGCCAGATGCAACAGACTCGGCGGCTTCTCGGGCTCGTCGGCCATCCGGGCCTGCTGACGTTGGACGGCACCCACCATGTGGTGCAGTGCTGCCATCATCTCCGGCTGGGTGGCCGACTTGACCGTGTCAAGGATGAGGACGATGTTGTCGCCTAGCGCTTCGACGTCTTCTTCGCTGAACTCTGTGACGACCCGGTCGACGATGCCCCAGCCGCTCTTGATGAAGCTGAAGTAGCCCTTCTGGTCGGCCTGCACCAGCCGGTCGGTGGCTACGTCCATGGCGTGTTCCCCGAGGGGCATCAGATCACCGGCAAGCTCTGCGAACATCTCGAGGTAGCGGAGACCCTGGTCGAGGATCGGTGCAACCCTGATGAGTCTGCGGAGCAGGTCGGCGAAGTCGGTGATGCAGACGTCGGCGCTGAGCTCCTCCAGTTCGCGCTCGACGACCTGGAGCACGTCACCGGCGATCGGCATCACGTCGGCCTGGAGGTCGGTCCACATCTCCCGACGGTGCCGGGCAAGTTCGGCCTCCTGGGCGAGGAAGGCGACCTGCTCGGTGAGAGCGTCGATCTTGGCCTCGAGCGCTTCGGTTGCCGTAGGTGAGATGGTGGTCATTGCAGGTCCTCACGGATCTTGCCCGCCATCGACATCAGCGCCGGGATGGGCATCGCCCGTCCTTCGAGCAGCACATTCCAGTACACCCACTTGAACATCAGCTTGCCCCAGTGGTTGGCCTCGGTCTCCTGTAGAAGTGAGAACGGGCCGATCCCCGGGAGCGGGTATTTGCCGGGCAGTGGCTCGGTGTCGTAGTTGAAGTCAATCAACATTCCCTTGCCGTTGCCCGACTCGATAAAGCAGTTGGCGTGCCCATCGAACCTTGCTCGCATCGGTCGCCCTTCCACGTAGTCGAGGAAGTTGTCGGTGAAGATGTCCACGGCGAAGTGAGCCACCGAGCCTGCCTTCGAGGTCGGCAGCGCCGCCGCATCACCGAGGGCGAAGATGTTGTCGTGGTCGGTGGACAGGAAATTGTGCTTGTCGACCGGGACGTGCCTGTAGTCGTCGCCGAGCCCCGACCGTGCGACGTACTCGGCACCCATGTTGACGGGGATCGTCACCAGCAGGTCGTAGTCGACGGTGCGTTCGTCGTAAGACACGAGTTGCTTGTTGTCGGTGTCGACCTGCTCTAGGTAGAAGTCCGGGACTAGTTTGATCTTGCGGTCGTCGAGCATGTTGCCGAGGTAGCGGGCCGCCACGGGCTTGGTGAAGGCACCGGACATCGGGGTCACGTATTCGAGTTGCACCGCGTCGCGCATGCCCCGCTCGTGGAAGAACGAGTCTGCGAGAAAGATGAACTCGAGCGGTGCCACCGGGCACTTGATCGGCATCTCGATGAGATTGAGGACGAGCTTGCCGCCCTCCCAGGTATCGAGCTTGGTCTGGAGTGCCTCGGCGCCGTCGATGGTGTAGAAGTCGAACACCGACTTGTACCACTCGTCGTCGCCCAACCCGGGTGTCTCCTCCGGGGTGGGGTGTGTACCGGTGGCGATGACCAGGTAGTCGTACGGCAACTCGGTGCCGTCGGCGAGCTTGACCTGGTTCTTGTCGGGTTCGACCAGGTCGATCTCACCCATGATCAGATCCACGCCGGGCGGGATGAACCGCCGTTTCGGCTTCTCCAGTTCTTCACGCTTGTAGCCACCGAAGGGGAGGAACAGGAAGCCGGGCTGGTAGTAGTGGGTCTCGTTCTGGTCGACGAGTGTGATCTTCCAGTCCCGCTCGTCGAGATGGGGGCGGAGCTTGTTGGCGACCATGGTTCCGGCGGTCCCAGCTCCCAGCACTAGCAGTCGTTTCACTTGGTTTCTCCTTGTGTTCTATGAGCCCGCTGTCGTGAGAGCGGCGATCGAGTCGAGTTTCTTGACGAGCTTGCCGTGGCCGTCTGCCAACAGCGAGATGAGATCGCTGACCCGCGACAGGTTCGTAACGATCCAGTCCTGGTGGGGTTTGTCGATCCAATAGACCTCTTTGATGTGGTCGTTGATGGTGTCGACCGGTGTCCCGGTCTCGGCGGCGACGGCATTGATCTCCTCTGGTGGTGGCGGCCACTGCTCAGGGGCAACGCCACCGACGATCACCATGCCGGCGAGCGTTGTGCCGGTACGGATGAACGACCTGGCACAGAGAAAACCGAGATGGCTGGGAACGAAGTGGGGTTCCAGGTCGATCGCCTCACCGAGCCGCCGCCATCCCTCGGAACAGCGGTCGGGGGTGTACACCGAGTTGAAGACGGCTTCGAAGTAGCCGCAGGGATTGGAGACAGAGGTCAAAGCCCGTCCGGTCATGTCGGTGACCACCGCCATCACACCGAACAGATCGGCGGCGAGGTCGGCGACTGCCTGAGCGGTGTCGGGCGGCAGGACCCGTTCTAGTGCGGCGGAGCGCTCGGCGATGGCTTCCGGGCTGGGTGCCGGGGGAGCGGTCTCGCTGTTGCCGCCGAGCAGGTTCTCGACGTGGTCGGAGGGAAAACGCCACTGTCTGCCGACCTTTACCGCTGGCAGCCGGCCGTCCTCGGCCATCCGGTAGATGGTGGACCGATCTACCTGGAAGAGTTCCTGTACCTGTCTGCTGGTCAAGAGTGTCATCGTGCCGCCTGCTGCATGTGAAGCATTTCTCAAGCCTACGTCTGCATGTTATGCCTACTCCTGCATATGCAGATAGGGCCATAAGTCCCGATGTGGCGGGAAGACTTCGCCGCGTTCGGTCATCGAGAAGCCAACTCAACTTCTCAGGATATGGCTACTGTCCGATTAGTGCTTGACCACTGATAGCAGTCACACGTATACGTAGTGTGGCTGAAGTATCGAAGAAGGCGTGGGCACACCATCAAGCCGAGCACACACCGGCGGGTTGCGCAGCGTCCTTCCACGGACCGACATCGAGGAGGAGCAGTGCCGAATTCCGGATCTCATCGAGTAGGCACGATGGCGTTCCTGTGGCTGCTGATCGCGTGGCTAATGATCGCTTCGTCAGTGGCGGCCGCGGACGAGCGAGTGGCCATCGCCGAGCAGAACGCGGTGGCGGAAGGTGACGTCTGGGTGGGTGCGGACCCTGGTGACGCTTCGCCGCGTGTGGCCTTGCCTGTGCAGACACCTGCCGATGATCCCGTGGATCCCGTATTGCCAGCGCCGGAGGTGTCTCCAATCGTGGTCGATGATCCGGTGCCTGTTCTCCCGGTTTGGGACGGCAACCCTGAGACCGATCGGCCTGGCTTGGTTTTGGGCGTGTCGGAGGTCGTGGTCGATCCCGGTGAGAAGCGAGCCGCGCCGGTGTCGTCGCCGCTGTCGTTTGAGGTGGGGGAGAAGGACGCGTTCCCCGATTCGGTGCGGTTCGAGGTTGAGACCTTCAAACCCGAGCTCGTCGAATCCGTGTCGCCTTTCGGAGCCGGGTTCCGGATTGAGGCGTCTGTACCGCTCGGTGAGGTGAAGTGGGATTCTCCGGTTGAAGCCGTTCTGGACTATGCGGACTTGCCAATCGTTCATGGTGCCGGCGCCGGCTCCCGGCTCCAGATGCTGTTATTGGAGGGATGCGAAGTCTCCGTCCAGAAGGCCGGGGATAGGGTCTTGTGCAAGTCGTCGACGCCGCTTGAATCTGTGAGCAACCCAACCGCAAGGGTCGTGCGGGCGACGCTACCGGTCGACGTGCTGGGCCGGGTGTTGGATGCGCCGTCGCGGATCGAGATGTTTGACCTTTCGGGCGGCGGGTTCTCGATGCTGACGCTGACGTCCGGTTCGAGTGGCTCCGGTGGCGACTTTGCGGCTGCGCCGTTTCAGACGGTGTCGTCGTGGGACGTCGGCGAGTTCTCCGGTGCCGCTGAGACCTCGTATCCGATTGACCTGCCTACCGCCGCGGTGGGGCCGACCCCGAGTGTGATGTTGTCGTATTCGTCGGCGGCGATCGATGGCATGCATGAGTTCTCAAACAACCAAGTCGGCTCGATCGGTGCCGGCTGGTCCTACTCGCCGGGCTACATCACCCGACATCTGAAGCCGTGCGAGTCGACCGGGCATCTGTGTTCCGCGGGTACGGAGTACTCGATCGTGCTCAACGGGGTGTCGTCGAGGCTGATATGGCTTGGCGGTGCCTCGTTCAAAGTGCAGGATGACCCTTACTGGAAGGTGACCCGCAAGACCCATCCCGACCACGAGACGGATCCAGACGCACATCCCGATGCGCTTGGCAAGTACTGGGAGGTTGTGGCCAAGGACGGGACAACCTACATCTTTGGGTACACCGAAGACTCGGCGCAGACGATCCCGCTGAATGGTGGCGCCGATCATGTGTATCAATGGGATCTGAACGAGATCCGCGACACGGACGGCAACTCTGCCTTCCTTACGTATGCGCAGGAGTTCAACCGGTACGGATCCGGCGACGAATACGTCCAGTCGTCCCATCTGGAATTGATAGAGTATTCGATCCTCGACTCGCAGCCGAGCCTGCGGGTGGAGTTCAACCATGAGGTGCGCTGCGGCGACGCATTGACAACCTTTGGCGACTGTGTATGGCCGGACGCGTTCGTCGACACACCGACTGACCTCTGGTGCCCGTCGGGCACCTGTTCGGTGGCGTCACCGACGTTCTGGACGGCGTTGCGGCTGGGCTCGATCCAGGTGCAGACCCTGCGAAACACGAGTGGGGATCGCTGGTCGACCCTGGCGCTATATGACCTGGCACAGTTCGCGCCCGTACCCGACCATGATCAGCATGAGGGCGGCGATCTTGATGCTTCGGAGCGGCGCACGTTGCTGTACCGTATCCATCAACGGCCGGAGGGTGAGTACACCTACAACGCCTACCAGCAGATCGAAGCCGAGGGCTACACCTATCACGGTGGCAACATAGCGGTGGCGCCATCGGACGATGTCGGTGGCGGCGACGTGGTTTCGTGGTCGTCGGCCACACACCTCTCGTTCCACGAGACGCACTTCGAAGATGATGGTGCAGCTGAGATAGTGATCCGTGCCGCATCCGAACACACGGGGCAGCAGATCAAGGTCTATGACTCGTATCCGTTCACCACTCCGTTAGCGACGATCGACGTTCCGCACGACGGGTTTGACGACTACGGAACCGTCTCGGTGGCGGTGGCGGGCCTGTCCGGCATCGAGAGCGTGTATCTGGCTTTGTCGGGCACGCAAGAGGCCCGATTGAACTGGGTCCGGTTCAAACCAACGTCGAATCAAGAGTCGTTGCCGCCCGTGCATTTCGACGACGACTGGCAGTGGCTGGGCAACCGTAAGAACCACGGACAAGAATTCGGCGTGTTGTCGCCTATGGCGGTGGCTCGGATAGGGACGATCCGCAACGAGTACGGCGGGAAGGTCAGCTTCAACTATCTGAACGACGGCGCTAACTGTATCGAGTGGGGAGATATCCCGGGTTGGGAATGGACAGAGAATGTTCAGCACTGTTTTCCCGTCGATGTCGGCGGCGGTACCTGGATCACGTTCCTGAAATGGGTGGTCGACGACGTCACCGTCTATGACCCGGTGATGGGCACCACCCAGGTCTACGAATACACCTACGGGACACCACGATGGGTCAAGAGCATATCTCCAACGGCTGATTGTGAGGACACATCGTGGAACGTGTTTCGCGGTCATTCGTGGGTCGAGGTGGAGGACCCGTTCGGGTTGACGACCACCACCTGGTTCTATCAGGGAATGAAAGACGACCCTGTGGACTGCAACGGCCACGTCCGCACCGACACAGATGAGATCAACATCAGCGTCTTCGGTACAGAGTCACGACCGGACGAGTACTGGCTGGTGGGTAGACCGGCCGGTTCGATCACCGAAGACACAGGCGGTACCGAGTTCTCCAGAACCGACACCGAGTACATCTGGACCGAAAACGGCGGATCCGGTCCGAGGGATGCGGCCCGGTTTATCGGCGTCGACCAGGTCGACACGACCATCACCGATGGGGGCACGGCGAAAACGACCCGTGTGAGTTACCTCTACGACGGCTATGGCAATATCACCCAGGAGTATCGTCACGGTGACCTTGCTGATTCGACCGACAAGCGTTTCACGAGCATCACGTATGTCTATCAGACGACAAGCGGTTACATCGTTGATCGGCCTTCGGAGACCAAACTGTTTGATGTGACCCCTGGCGGTGATGTGCGGATTGGCCGCACCTTGTTCTTCTGGGACTCGAGTTCACACGGGACCGCACCGACCGAAGGTCACCTCTTCTACGAGCGCCACTATGCGTCGAACGGCAGCTCAGATTGGGTGCAGACCCGCTACACCTACAAACCCGACGGGCGACTGGCAACCGTTCGCGACCCGAACCTGCACACCACGACCTACACCTACGACGATTCTGGGGTGCCGTACGGTCGTCTCGTCAGCGTTGCCGACGCTGAAGGGCTCGTGACCGAGACCGGCTATGACGCCTATTTCCGCGTCGACTCGGTAACCGACCCACGCAACCTCACCACAACCGCAGCGCGCGACGACTACGGGCGGGTAACGGCCGTGAGCACACCGGGGGTCACTACCGTCGTGACCCTGCCCGGCAACGGCAGGAACGTGGTTGAGTACAGCTACACGGATTCGACCCCGGCTCGGCTTCAAACAAAGTCACACGTCGACGGGTCGATGGTCGTCGGGTACACCTACGCAGACGGCTTCGGGCGCGCCTTTCAGACCCAGACGGTGTCCCCGGCAAACGGTCATCGGGTGGTGACGACGTCTGCAACCAACAACGCCGGGGTGTTGAAGTACCAGTCGGAACCATTCGAAACCACCGGGACCGCCGGTGCGGGTGCGATCACGCCGACGTGGACATCACTGCCGCTGTGGCACCGCTACCAGTTCAACACCCAGGGTGAGCGGACCAAGGACGAAACAATGATCCTGGGCACGCTGCAGTGGGACGTTGTCACCGCTGCCCAGGGTTGGTGGAAGACCACCGTCACCGATCCGAACAATACCGACAAGGTGTACTACAGCGATCCGTTCGGCAACACGGTTCAGATCGACGAACGCATCGACGCGGCGTGGAAGACCACCACCTACGACTACGACAAGGCCAACCGGCTGCTCACCGTCACTGATGCCGCCAGCACCCCCAACGTGACGTTGATCGTCTACGACTGGCTTGGTCGCAAAGACTCGATCGATGACCCCGACATGGGCGAGTGGTCGTATGGGTACGACGCCGTCGGCAACCTGATCTCCCAGACTGACGGGAGTGGCGACACCGTTCAGTGGGAGTACGACGATATCAACCGCCCGACCCGGCGTCACATTCCCAACCAGTCAACCCCCGCCGAATGGCACTACTACCCCGCAACAGACGGTCACTATGCCGGTCTGCTCGATTGGAGCGAGGCCTTCAACTCGTCGTTTGGGACAATCGAGCAGCACTACGACAACTACGACAACGGCGGTCGGGTGACCGACCAGCGCACCATCGTGCCCGGCGCCGATGGTGGCAGCACGTTCCGCATGCAGTGGTCGTATGACTTTGCCGGGAACCTCCTGTCCCTGACTTACCCGGACGGTGCCTCGGGTGTGCTTGGGGAGACCGTCACTTACGACTACGACAGCCTCGGCCACCTTGTCGGTCTCGACGGGGACGACACGTATGTCGCCGACGCTACCTACGAGTATTGGGGCGCCATCGATACGATGACGCTCGGTTCCGGTACGAACGTGGTGGATCGCGACTTCGAGTACTGGAACAACCGGCGCCTCTCAATAATCCAGGCGGGTGTGAGCGGCTCCGCAACCAACATTGCCAACCTGCACATAACCCGGTACGACAACAACGGCAACATCGAGACGCTCACCGACTGGACATCCGACAGCCCCAACAGCGGCCAGCGGCAATGCTTCGAATACGACCAGGCAAACCGTCTCACCGAAGCATTCACCGCCACCGACCTGTATTGCGGATCGGTGGACACCAGCATCGGTGTCGCCGGCTACAACCACTCGTTCACATACGACGCAGTCGGCAACCTGAAGACTCGCACCGACGTCGCGTTTGGAGGTACCTACAACTACGGCGCGGGCAACGCTGGTCCGCATGCCGTCACCTCGATCGGCGCCAACTACGCCTTCAGCTACGACGGCAACGGCAACATGACGTCGCGGACGACCCCATCCGGCACCCAAGCGCTCGACTGGACCGACGACAACCGGTTGTCATCGGTGGCCGACGACGGCACCACGACATCGTTCGGGTACGACGCCGAGGGGAACCGGGTGCTCAAGATCGTCGACGACGGAACAGACCAGACCGCAACTGTCTACATCGGCGGGGTCTACGAGCGAAACGTCGGTGCGGCTGAGTTGCTGATAGCGACTCCATCGTCTTTGTCGTTGACCGGTGTTGAGCGTGGCGTCACGGTAGAGGCGCCGGTGGAGGTGACCGCTTCCGCCGGCTCGCCCGTGTTCTCAGCGTTCGACGACCGGAACTGGCTCGTGGTTGAGGCTTCGGGAGTTACCGCAGACCCACCGACCGGCACGGTCGAAGAGACGATCACCATCAAGGCCAACCCAGACATTGCCGGTGTTGGCACCCATACCGGGACGGTTACGCTCGCTGCCGCGGGCTATGTCGATGCCAGCATTGATGTGACGTTCACCGTTGACCCGGCCGATATCTCTCAGGTGCAAACCGTCGACGGCTCGGTCATCGGCGGGACCAGTGTGTCTGCGACGTTCCCGATGGCGCCGACACCGGGGAATCATCTGATAGCGGTTGTCGGCTCGGGGGCGGGATCCATCAACACTCCGGCGGGGTGGAACGTTGCAGGCACCGACTTCCAGGGAGCCGCTCAAGGCATCTATTGGAAGAACGCGAGCGTATCTGACAGCACAGTCACCTTCACCTTCAACGAAAGCGAACAGCATTCCCTTGTCGTCTTCGAATACTCGGGTCTTGCTGATCCACCGGATGACCAGTTCGGTGCCGCCAACGACACCTCCGGTAGCAAGCATTACATCAGTGTGTCGGCGGACGGCCCGAACAGCCAGGACGTCGAGCTGAACATCGTCGGAGCGATGTCATGGCATCAGGACATCGACATCACCTGGGGCGGCTACACCGAAGCCGTCGACGCACACCACAGCGGACCCAACGGCAGCGACATGAGCTATGGCGCTGCTACCAAGGTCACCGAAACAGTGGAGACCGCGGCAACCACAGTCGTTATGGGCGGTGACGGCGGCGACGACATGGAACTCTTCGCTGTCATCGCGACGTTTAAGGCCGACACTGGTGACCCGAGCCCGATCGTGTTAGAGCACTCTGATACCGGGTCTGGGTCAGCAGCACAGTTCACCGCCGCTCTGCCGTCTTCGCCGGTGGCGGGTGATTTGTTGGTGATCGGTGTTGCCGGTGGCCGCCAGGTGTCGATCGACCAGTCGGAGACTGGTTGGGTGGAGGCGCAACGAAACGACGACGGTACGACGCAGTTGTGGTACCGGGTCGCTGACGGCACCGATTCCGACAACGACGTCGTGTTCGAGCTGTTGGATGGCGCGGATCAGTATGCGTGGGTGTTCTCCGAGTATTCGGCGACATCCGGCTGGGGTCCGGCCCCGTTAGGTGTGAAGGCGTCTGAACCCACAAGCGGCTGGATCGACGGTTCTGAGGTGTCGTCTGGTACAACCGACACACCGTCCGGGGACGGATTGGGGGTGGCGATGCTCAAGATCCAAGCCGGCGATACGGAACCTGTGATCGATCTGTCATTCACCAACAACTACACCCTGGTCGATACCGACGGGACCGAGTCCGGGACCGCCTATTCGTTACAGGGGATCATGGCGGCCAACACTGCCACGACGATGGTTCCGCAGGAAACCACCGCGACGTGGGGTGGCGAGGTCCACAATCAGCGTACCGGTGTCATTGGTGTCTTCCTACCCGCCGACGTCCAGCTGCCTGCGTTGACCGTCGATCCATTGTCGCTGGAGTTGTCGGGTGTTGTCGGTGGCAACAGTGCGACCGGAAATGTTGCCTTGTCGGTGACGGAGGGAACCGGTGTGGCGTTCACCACCGACACTGGGACTGCTGGTTGGCTGTCGGTTGCACCGGCGTCAGGTACGGTATCTGCCGGGACCCCGGTCGGGTTGACGATCACCGGCAACCCAACCACCGCCGGTCCCGGTGTCCACGAAGGCACCGTCACCATCTCCGCCAACGGTCACCAGGACGCCACCATCGATGTGACGTTCACCGTCGACCCAGACGCCGGTTCGCTGGTGCTGTTGGAGCAATCCAACACCGGTGCGTCGTCGGCGTCGACGTTCACCGCCCAAGGCAGCACGGCACCGGTTGTGGGGAGTCTGTTGGTGGTTGGTGTAACCGGCGGTGGCGATGTGTCCCCAACGACATCTGGGTGGACCAAGGCCGTGGACGCCGATGGTAGTGATCAGTTGGCGATCTGGTACAAGATCGCTACCGGCAGCGACGACTCGATCGGTTTCCAGATGGGGTCAACAAACCAATACGCCTGGGTGTTCGCCGAGTATTCCACAGTGGACGGATGGGGCACCGACCCGCTCGATGTGACCGCCTATGAACCGCTGAGCGATTGGGTCTACGACAATCAGGTGTCGTCTGGTACTACCGGTGTGCCGCCTGCCGATGGTGGGATCGCGGTAGCCATGTTCACCCTCCGCGGCGGACAATCGGTACTACCGGACCTGGCCTTCACGAGTGGTTACTCGATGGTTGACAGTGACGGTACCGAGCTTGGTCAGGCATGGTCGATCGAGGGAATCATGGCAGCCACCCACCTGTCGGACGCCGCTGCGCAGTCGACTATCGCCGAGTGGGATGACGGAGATCCCGAAGACGACAGCGACCAACGCTATGACAGGGCCGGTGTTATCGCAGTCTTCCTACCCTCCACCGAGACACCCACTCCACAGCTGCAAGCGTCGCCGGCTTCGTTGTCACTTGACGGCGTCGAGGGCGGCACCGTGGATGAAGCAATCGTCGGCGTGTCGGCATCCGACAGTCAAGCAGTCCCGTTCACGGTGTCTGATGATGCTGATTGGTTGACGCTGACACCAGCCGCCGGTACCACTTCGACTGACGTTGCGGTTTCCGCTGATCCGGTGGTTGCAGGGGTCGGTGTCCACACGGCGACGGTCACGATTGTGGAGGACACGACCGGGGATCCGACCTATACCGGCGCTACGGTTGATGTGACCTTTGAGGTAACCCCAGTTGGTGGCGCATCGATTAGTCAGGTTCAGAAGAAAGCAACGGTCACCGACTTTGATGGAACCTCGGTTTCGGTGACCCTTGATGATCCGCCGACGCCGGGGAACACGTTGATTGTGGTTGCCACCTCCGGCGCCGACGAAGTCACTGCCGGCCCGGCCGGGTTTGGTGCCCCGGATCGGCTGGCGGTCGATCAGGGCTATTACAACTTGCGGGCGGTGTGGTCAAAGACCGTCCAAGCCGGCGATAGCGCCACGGTGACGGTGACTTTCGATATGGATGAGGAACACGGGTTGGCGGTGTTCGAATATGCCGGGTTAGCCGCTGATCCGTACGATGTCGGAGCTGATGCTTGGTCCGAGTGGGTTGATGTGTCCAGTCAAACCTCCGGCACCACCCCGGTGACATCCCAGGCCGATGAGCTGGTGATCGGCTTCTTCTCGGTGTGGGGACCGGACTCGACACCGACATGGACCCCAACGGGCTACACCACCGAAGTTGACCTGTTCGACGGCGCAATAGGCAACTTGTTTGTGACTTCACAGATCGTCGACCAAGTTGGGTCGCAACAAGTCACCGTATCGGGGTTCACCGACGACTGGGTACAAGGAATGATCGTCACCTACAAAGCCGACCCCGGCGGCACAGCAGCCGCCACCACTGCTGCCGGTGGGGATGAGATGATCAACGCCGTATCTGGTATCTACACCAGCAACGGCAATGATGCCATCGAGGTGTCGTTGGCGATCGCCCCACCCTCCCCGCTGCAGACATCGGCTGCGCTGATGTATCAAACCAGCGGCGATATAGCGACGACGGAAACCTGGTACTACCAATTCGGTGGCCAGCAGGTGGCGATGCGGCAAGCCATCGACGACCAAGATCAGGGTGTGCAGTTCTTGGTGTCGGATCATCTCGGGTCAACCGCCGTCTCTTATGACCCGGCCGCCGGCGATATATCCCGGCAGTACTACTACCCATGGGGAAACCTACGAGGCAGCTCGGACCCGACCGTCGACACCGACATCGGCTACACCGGGCAACACCTAGACACATCGACCGATCTGATGTACTACAACGCCAGGTACTACGACCCCACCATCGGCAGATTCATCAGCCCCGACACCATCGTGCCGGATCCGACGAACCCACAAGACCTAAACCGATACAGCTACGTGCGGAACAACCCAATCCGATACAGCGATCCTACTGGCCACTGCGTTTTCGCCGGTCAGCAGATCTACGCCGGACCGTGCAGACAGGACGGCGGTGACCTGTACGGTCGGGACTACGGGTATGACTACGACTGGGGCAACCCCGACACGAACGGATGTGTTGGATGCGGCAAGATGAACGACTACCTAAAGGCCACAATCGGCGGTGATCCGCTGATCAACGCCGTTGCTGTTGTTGGAAAGACGGCGTGGACGTATCGTTACCAGATCGGCGCTGTTGTCGTTTCCGTAACTTGCGTCGCCGCAACAGCTGGGTCCGGGTCATGGGGGTGCTACGTTGCTGGAGCTACCTTCTTCACGTTGAAGACAGGGGATGACGTTATCCACGCGGAGTCAGCTGGGGATAGGGCAAAGGCGGTGCTGGGAAATGCAGCGATGACGCTGGTTCTGATGATCCCTGGGGTGACTGGGGATCTGGCCGCGGGCGCTAGCTGGACAGGTCGGCTCGTCGGTGCAACACCTGGACAGCTTGCTGCATCGGCGCAGTTCTTTGCGGAGATGTCCCTCTGGCAAAGGCTGCTGCTAGGCATCATTATGGAGATCCCGGGGTTCACCGCCAACGTCGTGAGCTCTGGGTCGGACCGAGCTGAGGATTCTGGTGCCCCGTCCACCCATGGTGCTCTGGGCGGAGGCGGCGGGGGCAGGAATCTCCTGCTCTAGTAGGGTTAGCGTGATGGGTTCGTCGACGCGAAAACCGATCGCAAGGGCTCGCCCCGGCGAGGTGATCGCTGCTGGCGCCTTGATTCTTTTCTTCCTTGTCGGGTTCGCACTTGACCCTGCCGACGGCGTCCCTGTAGCGGTTGCGATCGGGTTGGCGACGGTCCCGGCGGCCCTATTGTGGCGCATGACGATCGGTGGTGTCTACTGCGACGGGACCATCATATGTGTGGCGAATCTCACGCGCACGGTCCGCGTCGAGATTGGTGACATTGTCGAGGTCGGTCCTCCACCTGAGCAGATGGGACGTTTGTATCTGGTGGTGCGGCCAGACAACCGGCGTGTGCGCATGTCGGTATCACCGCAGGCGGGCGTCAAGCGAGAACAGATCCGAGCGTCGCTGTTGCGGGCAATCGCTCGGACAGAGTAGCGGTCCGCCTCATCCAAGCCCGCGCTGCCGGTAGATGCTTCCGCCCGACGCCGCGGAGCCCAGTGGGAGGTCGGCCGCGAAGATGTTTCGGTATCCGCCGATGCTCAGTCTCCTGCCCGGTAAAGATCGGGCGCGAATTGTGCGATCCTTGTCATCGGAACCTGTAGAGGCGCGGTTGTGACTCGCGCCCGAAATGTTGGCGGTTTCTGATCTCGGGAACGAGGTTGGAGCTAGAGCTATTGGCAGGCTGATGCCGGCGTTGGCCACGCTCACGTGACTCTCCTAGATCTGCTCGCCGAAACTCCCCTTCCCGCGGCATCAGCGACCTCGGTTGCGAACCATATCGTGTGGCGGCGTGTGGTCGGGTATTGCTCGAGTCGGTCGGCGAGCCTCGGGTCCAGGTTCGGGCTACGTGGTGTCGAGGGTCTGTTTGTGCCAGCGGGCCAGCACGCCGCCGGCTGAGCCGAGGACTACGGCGACGATGGTGAGAGTGATCATCCCGGCCAGCGCAACATCGCCGCCCGTGATCGAGATGAGGCCGCTGACCAGCGCACCGAGCAGCGCCGCAAGACCGCCGTGGATCTCGGGGGCATCCGATAGCCGTCCACCCACGTAGCCGGCGACGACCAGCGACAGGAACTGGACGAACAGCAGCAGGATCTCGCCACGGTTGGGTGCCACCACACCGGTGACGCCGAGGCCGATGTAGGCCAGCAGGGCAATGACGAGACCAGCCATGGCACCGATGGCGACGGCACCCCAACGGATGGAGGGCCAGGACGTCGTGTCCGTTTCGGTCAACTTATCGCTACGCGTTCTCGAGATGCTCCTCGAGTCCGGCGATCCAGCCGAATGGCAGGCTCCAGTGCTTGGACCCGTCGACCATGAGACGCAGGTACTCGGCCGATGGTCGACTCGACCCGTTGCCGTTGGCCGATGCCTTGCCGTCGAGCAGATGGACAAGCACCTGATGGCGACGGCCGTTGCGGTCCATCGCCTCGACAGTCTCGGCGGCACGTTGCTCCATTGCCTCGACCTCGTTCAATCGGGCGAGGTCGGCGTCCTTGATCTCGTAGACCGCACCCCAGACAGTCGACCCCGACTCCGGCTTGACCGCGGGGAGTGCGCCACCCCAGGTGTCGTTGGCAATCGGAAACTCGAGTCCCCATTCCGGCAGATGTGCAATGAACTGGAAGCTTGCGCCTGGTGCAACTTCCTTCATCTCTTCGGGCGAAATCCGTGCGTTGTATGCGAAGTAAAGCAGGGCCTTCTCCCACCGTGAGCGTCCTTGATTTCACGCACGATTGTAGTGCCCGCAGATCAGCTGTGACGTGGCGCCGACGTCGGGTCGGGAACCAATTACCGTCCGGATACGTCTTAGGGAGTGTGCCCCCGAGGTACGGCAGGGCACGATACCTCACGGAGGTGGCTCAACCATGTATGACATCTCTGATAATGACATCTTCGAAGCAATGCGGTCAGCCCTGGTGGTACCGATCACGGAGGAGCGACCCTGGGCCGCGTTTGCAGCGTGTCGTGATCGTGATCCGGATACGTTCTTTCCGTTGACGCCCGAAGTGGAGCGGGAAGCAATACGTGTCTGTGCCGGATGCCCGGTGGCCATCGATTGCCTCGAGTTTGCGCTCGAAACACGAATCCGGTTTGGCATCTGGGGCGGCATGACCGAAAAGCAGCGGCGTAACCTGCAGCGTCGTATCGCCTGAGTCCGCTACGACTTTAGGGCTACCAACGGCTGGTGCTAGCGTCGCGTCATGTCGACAGTTACCTGGCCCGATGTGTTCGCAGACCTGCTCGAAGGCAGCCACCTCACCCAGGCTCGTGCCCGTGAGGTCATGGCGTCAATCATGGCCGGGGAGGCCTCGGAAGCCCAGATCGCCGCGTTCTTGACCGTCCTGCGCACCAAGGGCGAGACGGCAGATGAGATGACCGGCTTTGTCGAGGCGATGCGCGCCGCGGCAATGGTCGTCACGGTCGATGCCCCCGTCGTCGATGTGGTCGGCACCGGCGGCGACCGCTCCGGGACCTTCAACATCTCGACCACCGCCGCCTTCATCGCCGCAGGCGCAGGAGTCAAGGTCGCCAAACACGGCAACCGGGCGGCGTCATCGAAGACTGGTTCGGCCGATCTTCTCGAAGCGCTCGGCATCAACCTCGAAATGACCCCCGAGGACACGGTCGTCATGATCGACGAAATAGGGTTCGGCTTCTTCTTCGCCCCGCAGTACCACCCGGCGATGCGTCACGCCGGGCCGGTGCGACGCCAGCTCGGATTCCGCACCGTCTTTAACTTCCTAGGTCCGTTGTGCAACCCGGCCGGGGCGAAGCGATACGCACTTGGTGTCTCCGATCCCAGGATGGCGGGTCTGATGATCGAGGTTCTGGCAAACCTCGGCGCCACGACGGCGTTCGTTTTCTACGGCGAGGACGGTCTGGACGAGCTGACTACCACCTCGCCTTCGTTCATCTACCGGCTCAAGGACGGCGAGATCACCCACGCCGAGTTCACCCCTGAGGATTTCGGGGTGAGACGCTCGAGGCTCGATGATCTGCTCGGTGGCGACTCAACCGAGAACGTGGCCATCACAAGAGCGATCCTCGCCGGTGAGCGCGGGCCGCGGAGGGACATCGCACTCGTGAACGCGGCACCGGCGATTGTCGCCGGCGAGTTGGCAGACGGATTTGTCGAAGCTATGGCCGTGGCTGCCGAATCGATTGACTCGGGTAGGGCCGCTTCGATCCTCGAGAGGTGTGTGGCGTTCTCGTCGCGGAGAAGCACCGATGGATGAGTCGAGGCCCTGGCACCGGCTCTACCAGAAGGGGGTCCCGACATCGGTCGAGTGGCCGGACGTCCCGCTGGATCAGTTGTTGCGGACCGCGGCAGAGAATTTCCCGGATCGGGACGCGGTGGTCTTCTTCGACCACGGCATCACGTATGCGGAACTCGACACCCTGGTTGACCGGTTGGCCGCCGGCCTGCAGGGCCTTGGTTTGGACAAAGGCGACCGGGTGTCGCTGTACATGCCCAATTGCCCCCAGATCGTCATCGCCTATGAGGCGATCTGGCGTTGCGGCGCGGTTGCGGTCCCGTCCAACCCGCTGTACACGGCGGCCGAGTTCGCCCACCAAACCGGTGACGCAGGAAGCCGGATGGCCATCGTCTTGTCGCTCAACTACGAGAAGGTCAAATCGGTCAGGGACGACACACCGCTAGAGCACGTAATCGTCACCAACATCAAAGACTATTTCAAGGGGCCGCTCAGGCTGCTGTTCACCGTGCTTCGGGAACGCAAGGACGGGCACCGGGTCGACTTCAGCGATGATGCGAACACCTACGAGTGGGCCGACATCCTGACTAATCGCACCCCCGACCCGGTCGAGGTGGCTGCAGATGACCTGGCGATGCTGATGTATACGGGTGGCACAACGGGGGTTCCCAAGGGCGCCATGCTCACCCACCGCAACCTGGTGGCCAACGCCCATCAGGCGCGGGCGTGGAGCCCCGAAGCGGTGCCGGGCAAAGAGGTGATGCTGACTGCCCTCCCACTTACGCACAGCTACTCGGTGACGGTGTCGATGAACCATTCGATATCGGCCGGTCACACCCAGGTGCTCATCCCCGACGCCCGTGATCTCGGCAACCTGCTCAAAGTGATCGACGCCCACAGACCCACCTATTTCCCTGGGGTGCCGACCCTCTACTCGGCGATCTCCAGACACCGGCACGTAAAGAGCGGGAAATACGACGTTTCGTCGATCAATTGGTGCATCTCGGGCGCCGCTGCGCTTCCACCGGAGGTGAAACGCAACTTCGAGGAGATCACGGGCGGCTTCCTCGTCGAGGGGTACGGTCTCAGCGAGGCATCGCCGGTCACCCACGCCGGGCCGCTCGACGGCTCGGCTGTGACCGGGACCATTGGGTTGCCGATCCCGGGCACCGACTGCCGGATCGTCGACGAGGACACCGAGACTCGGGTGATGGGCGTCGGTGAGCGGGGAGTGCTCTGTGTGAGCGGCCCACAGGTGATGCGGGGTTACTGGAACATGCCGGAGGCCACGCAAGACGTGCTCACTACCGACGAACATGGGACGGTTTGGCTGCACACCGGTGACATTGCAGTCATCGACGATGACGGCCGGGTCTCCATCGTTGACCGTAAGAAGGACATGATCTTGGCGTCCGGTGGGTTCAACGTGTACCCGCGGGAGGTGGAGGATGCCCTGTTCGAGCATCCCGCCGTTGTCGATGCCGGGGTGATCGGTGTCCCGGTCGGCGGCCAGGATCAGCGGGTCAAGGCCTTCGTCGTGCTCGAAGAAGCCATGAGCGCCACCGAAGATGAGCTCATCGATTTCTGTCGGGACCGGCTTGCCCGCTACAAGGTGCCTCGCACTGTCGAGTTCCGTGACGAGCTTCCAACCACGTTTGTCGGCAAGGTGCTGCGTCGCCAGTTGATGCTCGAGGAAGCGGCGAAACAGACGGCGGGCGAGGGACTGTAGACGCCAACCGATCTGTGAAAGTCTGGTGAACATAGCGTCGCTTTGTGACATCGTCATCCGCTCTGGGTTTACTGTTTCCGTATGCGCAGAGTTGTCAGCGTGCTCATTGTTGGCTTGGCCCTTGCCGCTTGTGGCGGGTCCGGCGATTCGTCGTCGACTACCACTGCCGGGCAGGAGCCAACGGTGACGACGAGCCAAGCACCAAGTGAGTCTCCGACAACCGCGACGGTGGCCGACGACTCCACGGCATCAGAGACCACAGCCGCTGCCGTGGACGGCCCACCTGCCGTGGATTTCGAGATGGAGCTCAGCGACGGATCGACTTTCGCTCTCGCTGATGCCGAAAAGCCGGTCTATATGGTCTTCTGGGCCGAGTGGTGACCGGTTTGCCGGCGGGAGCTCCCCGTCATCGACGCAGTTGCGTCGGATTATCTGGATGAGATCACGTTTCTCGCCGTCGCCGGCCGAGCCGGCTACGACGTCACCGCCGCAATGGCCGAGACGCTGTTCTCCGACAACCTGGCCTGGGGTCTCGATGAGTCTGTGTGGCAGCTCTATGACATCATCGGCCAGCCGGCGACCGTCATGATCAAGGATGGTGTGATCGTCGACACCTGGTACGGCGCCCTCGGCGAGACCGAGCTACGCAAGAAGCTGGACGGACTGGCCGGTTGACGCGATCCGCCGAAGATCCGGGGGGCCGGGTTGTTCCCGACCCCCCGAGCACTACTGCGGCTCTAGAGCCGACTAGAGGTTGGAGATAGCAGCTTTGATCTCCGGCAGCTGGGCCCCGATCTCCGGTATGGTGGCAGCCAAGGAGTCGGCGGTTTCGCCGAGAGTGATAATCCCCGGCAGGATGATGGTCAGAGGGGGAAGGCCGCCTCCGCCGAACGGCTGGAACTCAGCTACGAGCGTTCCCTGATCGACGCTGACATTGGCCAGGAAGACCGCCACGTCGAGGTTGATTGTATAGGTCGTCTCCGCCTCGGCGAGGAAGCCGGCGACCGGCGCACAGGTCCGCTGATCATTCTCTACGACGCTATTGATCGCTTGCGAGCCGTCGAGGATGTCGGCTCCAGGGTTGCCGTCGATGTCTTCCACGCTGATCTCGCAAATCGAGGCGCCGACGGTAGCGTTGCCTGTGAGATTGGTCATGCCGCTGACCGTGACCCATCCATCGACCGGGGCCGTGACGGCTACCGTCAGAAGGGTCTCGATGTCGATAATACCGGAGACGGTGATCGGGTTGCCGCTCTCGTCGATATCGTATGCCATTCGTGTCAGTTCGTTGGCGTGATAGCTGTCGACGGTGTCGGCATCGTCAGCTGCAACGGCGTGGTCTGCCTCAGCCGGGGTACCATCCTCGGCTCCGAGGTACTGGGCGAGCCGGCGCATGAACGCCGCCATCTCGCCCCGGGTCACGTTGTCGTCGGGGCAGTAGTGGTCGTTTACGGGTGGGTTGCAGCCCAGTGTGACTTTGGCGTCGGCCATCCAGTTGATGTGTTCCTCGAAGATCGAGTCCTCGTCGTCGTTGAAATGCCCTCCGGCGGCGTAAACCGCTATTGGCGCCGAGACGGCAAAGAGGACGGCGAGTGCTGGCAACAGCTTCATCCAGCGACGCCGCTTGGTGGTTTGTGTGTCCACGATGGGTCTCCTTCCCACGTTGAGCGGGTGCGCCTGTGTGAGCGGGATCCGGGCGCGCTGGTTGCGCAGATCGTTTTCCAGCGAATCTCGGGACCACTCCCACATGGTGCAACGCTAAATCTAATAAGAAGGATTGTAGTATTCAATGATGCTGGGCGACGGTGCACCTGACGGCGGACGCGAACGCGTCGGAGGCGCCGTGATCGACACGGCGCCTCCCGATACGATGACGGACAGCTACGGCAAAACCGTTACGTAGTAGTCGGAGTCGGCCGCGTCGCCGGCCTCGTCGAGCGTCTCGACGAATACCCATTCAGAGGTGTTATCACCCACAAAGCAGAACACCGTTTCATCGGTAGCGCCGCCACAGATTGCCGCCGAAATCATCCCGGCGTCGCCCCATTGGAGCGTCGCGAGAATTGCATGGCCCGTCACTTCAGTTCCGAAGTCGATGTAATGCCCGCCGGTGAACCCCCGCGTTACCTCGATACCTCCGGACTGAGCGATGATTGAGCCATCGTCGCCTTCGACTAGGGCCCACATCGGTTGCAGATCGCCGGCGTCGAGCCCGTCGAGCGTGTCCGCATCATCTGCGGTGGCCGCGTGGTCCGCTTCGGCTGGGGTTCCGTCCTCTGCCCCCAGGTATTGGGCGAGCCGGCGCATGAAGGCGGCCATCTCCCCGCGGGTTACGTTGTCGTCTGGGCAGTAGTTGTCGTTTATCGGTGGGTTACAGCCGAGGGTGATCTCGGCGTCGGCCATCCAGTTGATGTGCTCCTCGAAGATCGAGTCCTCGTCGTCGTTGAAATTGCCGCCTGCCGCTATCACCGCTACGGGCGCAAATACGGTCATAGCGATCGCTAAGACGAGCATTCGCCTGGCCCAGCGATGTCGGCTTCCTACCTGCTTTTCCAAGATGGGTCTCCTTCCCATGCCGTACGTATACGCCTACGAGAGCGCGGAAGGAGCCGGCTGATACATCACCGACGTATCGCACCCACCCCTCAGTTCACACCCCACAAGGTCGTGGCGCCAAACCTACCCGGGCGGTTGACAGTTGGGATCAACGATTTGGTGGCAATAAGAGAGCCGGCCGCTGGGCGGCCGGCTCTGTCCGGTCTGTCGGTTGTGTCGAGTTGGCCGGCTCAGGGGCTGCTGGCCTCGTCCCGCACCGTGGGTAGGTCCGGAACGCTTGCCGCGGTCCCTCCGTCCACAGGCACATAGCTGCTTGTGACCCTCAACACATTGACACTTCCGGTGACTGTGAGGAACAGCCTGTACGCAGAGGTGGTCGGGGCCGCAGGACTTGCTGCTTCAACCTCATAGCATTCGACAGCGGGGTCGGCTGCGTCACGTGTCGTCGAATCGTTGACGACGACACTCACGCTGGCAGAGGTAGTCGTTTGGTAGACGATCGTGCTGGTGATCGCATCTCCACCGGAGACTGCGGAATAGCAGATCTCAACCGCGTCGAGCTCGAAGTCGTCAGCCCCGACCATCGTCGGAGTTGTCAGCGAGAGCTGGCTGTCTCCTGCTCCTAGCCGATCGGCGTTGTTGTAGTACTGCACGGTCGAGCCCGTCGCCTCATTTGGCACCCAACCGCTTGCCTGGGTGAAGCTGATGACATCGTCCTTCAGGAAGGCGGACGAGTCCAGCCCGTCGAGGGTGCTTGCGTTCTGTGCGCTGATGGCCGTGGCGGCGTCGACCACCTGGTTGACCGCCAGCCTGTGCATGAAGGCGGCCATCTGCCCGCGGGTGACATTGTCGTCGGGGCAGTACCGGTCGTTTGTCGGTGGGTTGCAGCCGAGGGACACCTCGTTCTCACCCATCCAGTTGATGTCGCCTTCGAAGATCGAGTTCTCGTCGTCGATGAACTCGCCACCGGCGGCGATGACGGCTATCGGGGCCAGCACCGCAATGACGACGCCCAGCACGAGCAGAGTTCTGAGGGCACGTCGTCCAATGAATCCATGTGTGTCCAAGAGCGACTCCTTCCATACGGCTATAAGCGCTAACGTGCGCGGCCCGACCCGCCGGTGCTCACTGCATGCCCCGTGTGTCCCGTGCCACGTCCAACCAACTTTAACCTACTCGTCGCCGGCACTAGGTGTGCGTCCGGACAGGCTCAGCTCTCGCGGGCCACCCGACGGCGGCGCACCGACAGCGTCACCACGCCCATACCCGCTACAACGCCGAGCACATACCAGCCAACCGGTCCGTTGCCGATGGCGGGGCGGAGCGGTTCGGTGGCGAGACGCACCGCGGAAGCGACGACGAGTGCCGTGCCGGCGGCAGCACCCGGCATGAGACTCGATCGGTAGCGCAACAGTGCCAGAATGACGGCACCGGCGACCAACACGATCGCTGCATAGATCTCGACAGGGTGGCGGGTGATGGTGCTTCCGCTCTGGGCGACCGCCCAGGGCAGGTCGCTCGGGGTACCGAGACAAGTCCCACGTACCAAGCATCCCGCATGCCAACCGCCCAGCCCGGCAAGCGAGGCTGCGGAGAGCCCGTCGGCGACCCGCCAGAGCTCAGACCTACCAAGCCAGGCTGTTGTCGCAAGAGCAGCAACCGCGGCCGGGCCGGTGGCGACCCCGCCACGCACGATCAGTATGTCGGCGGGATGGGTGAGCGGGTTGACGCCGTTGGAGACCATGGCGGCGAGCCTTCCAACGAGGAGCCCCACGACTGCGGCGCTCAAGGCGATGTCCCAGAGATCGCGGGTGCAGTCGGCGGCGATGCCTCGTCTTGCTTCCCAATACAGGACCGCGTACACGAGACCCACCCCGATCAACGCCGCACCGAGCAGAGAGAACTCCATCAGCGGGAGCTGATCTCGTCCAGTTGGAGCGCAAGCGTCCGCTCGTCGATAACCCCTGCGTGCAGGTTCACCAATTCACCGCCCTGGGCGTAAAAGAACGTCATCGGTACGCCACGGGTACCACCAAGAGCAACCGGGATGTTGCCGTCGGGGTTGAAATAGTGGTCGATCGGTGCGCCGGGGAAGAACTCGGCGATGAAGCCTCGGGCACCTTGCTGGTCATCCTGGACGTTGAGCCCGACAAAAAGAACACCATCGGCAGATTCGGCCGCCTGTTCCAGCAGCGGCGCTTCCGATCGGCAGGGGATACACCAGGATGCCCACACGTTGACGACTACCGGGCCGGGGGAGTCGTTGATGATCGCCTCGATCTGCTCGGCGGTCGTTGCAGGCAGCTCGGGCACGGCTCCAGGGTCTACCCCGGTGCTTCCGCACGCAGACAGCAGAAAAAGCAGGGCAACGATGAGGATGAGACGGCGCATCGGGACGGAGTGATCGAATCTACTTGGCTCGGTTTGCCAGTTCGGCAACCACGGCCGAGGCAGGGATATTCCGTTCCGCCAGCAATGCGAGCAGGTGATAGACGACATCGGCGGCTTCTTCAACGACTCGATCTGGGCTGTCGCCGGCGCTGTGGTTCTTGGCGGCGATCAATGTCTCGGTCGCCTCCTCGACGAGTTTGCGACCGGTGAGATCGGGCCCCGCGCCGGCAAGCCGGGCCGTGTACGACTCTGCGGTAGGGTTGGCGATGCGGTCGGTAATGGTCGCCCACAACGTCTCGAGTTGCACAAACCCCTGTCCGGCGGGGTCGTCGCCGAAGCAACTCGTCGCCCCGGTGTGACAGGTCGGGCCGTCGGGAACGGCCTGAATCAGCAGGGCATCGGCGTCGCAGTCTTCTCCGATGGAGACCAGATTGAGGTAGTTGCCGCTGGTGGCCCCCTTCTCCCACAGCTCCCCCCGCGATCGGCTCCAGAAATGAACCCGTCCGGTCTCTTGGGTCAGCCTGATGCTCTCCTCGCTCAGGTAGCCGACCATCAGCACAGCACCCGTTTTGGCGTCCTGAACGACACCGACGATCAGCCCGTTGTCGTCGAACTGGATCGGCCTCGAGGAGCGATGCGGCCTTGAAAAGCGAAGCGGCGTCATCGGGTGGTCCTCGCCGGGATTCCGGCGGCGGCCAGGCCATCCTTCAGATCCTCGATCTCTATCTCTTTGCGGTGGAAGATCGAAGCGGCGAGCACCGCATCAGCGCGTCCGGGCTGGAGCGCATCGACACAGTGGTCGATCGTGCCTGCGCCGCCGGAGGCGATCACCGGTACCAATACCGCTTTGCGGACCGCCTCGAGCAGCGCCAGGTCGTAACCGTCCTTGGTTCCGTCACGGTCCATCGATGTGAGAAGGATCTCCCCGGCGCCGCGGGCAACGGCCTCGACGATCCAGGCGACTGCATCCTTGCCGGTTGGGGTGCGGCCACCGTGGATGTACACCTCCCACTTGCCGTCGCCGATCTGCTTGGCGTCTACGGCAAGCACAACACATTGTGACCCGAAGGCGGCCGCACAGTCGTCGATGAGTTGAGGGTTGAGCACCGCCGCCGTGTTCACCGATACCTTGTCGGCGCCTGCCCTCAGGGCGGCCCGCATGTCGGCAACCTTCCGCACGCCACCGCCGACGGTGAGCGGCACAAAGACATGTTGTGCGGTGCGACGCACTACATCGAGCATCGTGTCCCGGTTGTCGCTCGAGGCTGTGATGTCGAGAAAGCAGATCTCGTCGGCTCCTTCCTTCACATATCTCTCGGCAAGCTCGACGGGGTCTCCCTCGTCGGTGAGGTTGACGAAGTTGACCCCTTTGACGACCCGGCCCTCAGTGACGTCGAGACAGGGGATCACCCGTTTACGCAGCATCGACGGCTCCCTCACACTCCGAAACGAAGTTGGCCAGCATCTGTAGACCGGCCGCACCCGATCGTTCCGGGTGGAACTGGACACCGATCCTGTTGTCCGATCTCGCCGCCGCCACAAACGCCTTGCCGTACTCGGCCCGGGCCACCACGACGTTCTCGTCATCGGGGACACCGGCGAACGAATGCACGAAGTAGAACGTGGAGTCGGGGGCGACACCGGCGAAGATCGGATCGGGCTCGATAGTCACATCGTTCCAGCCGATGTGGGGGAGCAGCGGTGTGCCTTCGAGCCGTGTCACCCGGCCCGGGATGAGACCTAGCGCATCGGTGCCGTCCTCCTCGGAATGGTCGAAGAACAGTTGGAGGCCTACACAGATTCCGAGCAGAGGTCTGCTCCAATCTCGCAGGGGATCGACGAACCCGGCAGCCAGGAGCCGTGCCATGGCCGCCCCCGTGGTGCCCACCCCGGGCAGGACGATCCCGGCGGCATCGCCGATTGCCCGCGGGTTGTCGACGACATCCACGACGGCGCCTGCCCGGCTCAACCCCTGGGCGATCGAAACCAGGTTGCCCGCTCCGTGGTCGATCACCACCACCCTGGTCATGTCGAGCCCTTGGTGGAGGCGAGACCGGTCCGGCGCGGGTCGATCTCGACGGCGGCACGGACCGCGTATGCCAGCGCTTTGAAAGCTGCCTCCGCAATGTGATGGTCGTTGCTTCCGGTCGCCGTCACGTGAAGCGTGCAGCCCGCGTTCCGTGCGAACGCCTCGAGCGCGTGAGGGATCATCTGGGCGCCGAGCGATCCCATCCGCTCGGTCGTGAACGGCAGGTCGACGACCGAGTACGGTCGCCCGCCGATGTCGACTACGGCGGTCGCCACTGCCTCATCCATCGGGACGGTTGCCGAGCCGTAGCGACGGATCCCGGAGCGGTCGCCCAGTGCCTCGGCAAACGCCGATCCGAGCACCAGTGCCGTGTCCTCGACGGTATGGTGCTCGTCGACGTGGAGGTCACCCTCGGTGGCAATGGTGAGGTCGAACAGACCATGGTGCCCGAACGCACTCAGCATGTGGTCGTAGAACCCGACCCCTGTGCTCACCGAGACCTCGCCGCTACCGTCGAGGTCGATTGTGATGCGGACATCGGTCTCGAGCGTCTTGCGCTCGATGGACGCCGTTCTGGTCATGGCAGGTACCTCTCGATTGTGGTTATCAAACGTGAGTTGGCGGCGGCGGTCCGCACCGTGAACCGCAAGTATTGGTCCAGTGGGCCGCCGGTTGGAAACTTGCGCACGACCAGACCCTCGCCGATGAGCTGCTCGGCGAGTTGGTGCGCATTGGGACCGATCTCGCAAAGGACGAAGTTGGTCAGCGACGGCAGGGCACGGAACCCGACACCGGCAAGGGCCGTACTCAGCGCGGTGCGTAGATCGAGGATCCGTTCCACGGTTTCCTCCATCGCATCGGGTCGTTGCAGGGCGCCGATGGCGATCTCGGTCGAGATCGAAGAGATGCTGCCGGGTGGCCTGATCCGGTCGATCGCGGCGATCAGATCGGGATGTGCCATGGCGTAGCCGACACGGGCCCCCGCAATGCCGAAGGCCTTCGACATCGTCCTGAGCACGATGATGTTGTGGTGTCGCTGCACCCGGCCCGGCCAGTCGGAGTCTGTGAACTCTGCGTACGCGGCATCGATGACGACGAGTCCGTCGGTGGCCGCGACGATGCTGTCTATGACGTCGTCTCCGACGTCATTGCCGATGGGGTTGCTCGGGGCGCACACCCACACCATGTCTGCGTCACGGGCCGCCCCGACGACCTCATCCCGCGGGTAGGTGAACGAAGGCGATGACGAGGGGACGGGCTGGAAAACGGCTCCTGCTTGGATGGTGGCGATCTCGTACAAGGGGTAGGTCGGGGTGGCGGCGATCGCGGTGTCGCCGCGGTTGAGGAAGGCACGGGCACTGAGCAGGATCATCTCATCGGCGCCGGCGCCGGGGACGATCTGCTCCGGCTGGAGCCCGTTCAGTTTGGCCGCGGCTTCCCGCAGCGCGCGGTAGCTTGCTCCCGGATACTCGTTTGTGTTCCGCAGAGCCGCCTCGGCGACTTCAGGCACCCAGCCGCTGGTGAACGGCGATGTGTTGTGGTCGAACCGCTCAACCTCATCTGGGCGAAGCCCGGTTGCCGCAGCGATCTCGGCTGTGGTTGGCTGCCATTTGTATGCCGGTGCATTCATGCGCGGTCCTCAAACCGGATTTCGGATGCCAGCTTATGGGCTGTCAGGCCTTCGGCATCGGCAAGTGCGGCGATGGTGGGCCGCAATGTTGCCAGCCCCTTCTCGGTGAGTGTCTGTACCTGGCGCCACGAGCCGCAGTCCTCGACGCCGAGCGGTCCGTAGGCAGCAGCCAAACCACCGGTAGGCAGCACGTGGTTGGCGCCGGTGGCGTAGTCACCCGCCGACTCCGGTGCCCAGTGCCCGACGAACACGGACCCAGCCGCGGTGGTGCGCAGCGCATCTTTCTCAGCGTTCCGGGTGTGGACCGTGAGGTGCTCGGGGGCGTATTCGTTGGCAAACTCGATAGCCTCATTCAGCGAGTCTGTGATCACGATGAGTCCGTGGTCGGTTAACGCACTTTCGACGATCGAGCTGCGCTCTAGCCGGGGGAGGAGAGCGTTGATCTGCTCGACGACGGCAACTGCGAGGCTCTCGTCTGCGGTGACGAGAGCGACGGGTGACTCCGGGCCGTGCTCGGCCTGGCACATCATGTCGGCGGCGATGATCCGCGGGTCGGCCGAGTTGTCGGCGATCACCAGTGCCTCACTAGGCCCGGCCGGTAGGTCGACTCCCGTGTCGCCGTAAACGGCGAGCTTGGCCGCGGTGACCCAGGCGTTGCCGGGTCCAACGATCTTGTCGACGCGAGGGATCGTCTCGGTGCCGTAGGCAAGCGCCCCGACAGCCTGCGCACCACCGGTGATGTATAACTCGTCTACGTCGAGCATGGCAGCCGCCGCAAGCATCGCCTGTGACACCTTGCCGTCTTCATCGGCGGGGCTGGTGACGACGATCTCGTGCACACCGGCAACCTGCGCCGGGATTACACCCATGAGCAGGCTGGACGGGTAGGCCGCCCTTCCTCCGGGCACGTAGACACCGATCCGTCGCAGTGGGGCCCACCGGCGGTCGATCCGGACACCGGGCACCGTCTCGATGGTCTCGTCGACGGGTCGTTGCGAGGCATGCGCCTTGCGGATGTTGGTGGCGGCACTCTCGAGGGCAGTCCTCACGGCCGGGTCGAGGCTCGCCAGCGCGCGGTCGAGCGTCGCAGGGGCGACCAAGACCTCGCCGTCGGCGGAGCCACCTCCGTATCGGGCATTGGCTGCGAGCAATGCCACGTCGCCTCCCGTGCGGATGTCGTCGACGATGTCGGCTGCTGCCTGCCGCACCCCGGGATCAGGCACGGCCGAGCGTTGCAGGATCTCCCGCCTCTCGGCGGGGTCGAGCTTGGAGAGGGTGACGGTTCGGATCTCCATAGTCAGGCGATCAGTTGATCGATCGGCAACACCAGAATGCCGCTGGCGCCTGCTTCTTTCAGCTCCGGCAGCACCCGGCCCAGCCGGGCCGAGTCCACCACGGAGTGCACCGCCACCATGCCGTCGTGAGCCAGCGGGATGACCGTGGGCGCCGCAAAACCCGGGATGAGCTTCTCGATTGCGGCGACCGCGTCCTTTGGTGCGTTCATCATGACGTACCGCTTGCGTCTCGCCGCCACAACGGACTGGATCGTCAGGATCACCTGCCCGATTGTTCCGTTGGAGCCCGAGGTGCCGTGACGTCCCACAAGCACCGCCTGGGATTCGAGGATGTCGGCGATGGGGCGCAGCCCGTTGATCAGCATGGTTGAGCCGCTCGAGACAAGGTCTACTACGGCGTCGGCTATGTCGAGCTTTGGCGCCACCTCGACCGAACCGCTCAGCGAAACGGTGGTGATTTCGATGGCACGTTCGTCAAAGAATCGCTGTGTCGTCACCGGGTGAGATGTGGCGATTCTGGCGCCGGCGAGCTCGTCGAGCGACTTGATCTCCGAGATCCTGGGCACTGCTGCAGTCAGCCGGCAATGGCCGTAGCCGAGCATTTCGATTATCTCGAGGTCCATACCGCTCTCGGTGAGCAGGTCGATGCCGGTCACACCCAGGTCGGCGACTCCGTCGGAGACAAACTCCGCAACGTCGTCGGTGCGGACGAACAGGACTTCGAGATCCATGTTGCGTACCGGCACGGCCAGGGCGCGGTCGGTCTTCTCGTACGAGAAGCCGCCCTGTTCGAGCATGGCGGCGGTGGGCTGCTGGAGCCGCCCCTTGTTGGGGACGGCGAGCCGGATGGTCATGATCCCTCCTGGGCGATCTCTTCGAGTCTGTCGAGCATTGCCTGGTACCCACCCGTACCGTGGCGGAGCCATTGGTTGATGCGCACAATGGTTGCGGTGGAGACTCCCGTTTCCGCAACGATCTCGCGATAGGAGTGGTCTTTGGCGAGCTTGCGCACGACCGCCCAACGTTGCGACATTTCCTCGAGCTCGCGGCGGGTACACAGGTCACGGAAGAAGTGAGCCGCTTCCTCACGGCTTTCGAGGGAGACGATGGCGTCGAACAGCGCTGCTGTGGCGTCGTTGCGCCAGTCGTCTGTTTCCATCACCATGGTCGCCTCCTTTCTCTTTGCGTCGATGCGCGCTAGTGTTTTACCACGTTAGCACAGAAAAGCACACTTGGAGACGACCATGTATGTGATTCCCGCAGTCGACATGCTCGACGGAAAGGTGGTCAGGCTTCGCCGCGGCGAGTACGACGATGTCACCGTCTATAGCGATGACCCGGCCGCCCGGCTTCGTTTATGGGGCGAGGAGGGGGCGCGGATTGTTCACGTGGTCGACCTGGCAGGAGCACGGGACGGCGCCGGTGACCGAGCGACATGGCAGAGACTCGGCGCCGTCGGGGTGCCGTTCCAGATCGGGGGCGGCATCCGGTCGGTCGAGGCGGCGGAAGCCGTCATCGCCTCCGGTGCCACCCGTGTGGTGCTCGGCACGGCGGCTGTCTGGGAGCCGGCGGTCGTCGCCGAAGTGGTCGCTGCGGTCGGAGCCGAGCAGGTGGTTGCCGCCATCGATGTTCGAGCCGGCAAGGCGGTCGGGGCGGGCTGGCTCGATGAGGGCCGGGCACTTGGCGATGTCCTGGCAGAGTTGCGTGCTGGGGGGGTGGTGCGTGCGCTGGCTACCGGGATAGCCACAGACGGCACTCTCGCCGGACCGGACGTGGCGCTCTTGCAGGAAATCATCTCGCACGCCCCCGGCTTGGCCTTGATCGCATCCGGGGGAGTAGGCACCCTGGAGGACATCCGCTCCCTCGCCGCGCTGGACGTCGAAGCCGCAATCGTCGGGCGCGCTCTCTACGACAGCAGGTTCACCCTCGCCGAGGCGGCCTCTGCCTGCGAAGCGTGAGCCGGCCACGCATTCTTCTCCCTTTGAGCCACGGCATTCTTCTCCCTTTGGGAGAAGTACCCGAGCGTAGCGAAGGGGGATGAGGGCCTTGTGAATTCGGACGCTGGGTTGTAGGTGGTCCTGCTTCGGACAACTTTGGTCGCCGTTCGTTCTTCCCCCCTCGCCCGTCGCCTTGGGGGCGCCGGTCGATCCCGCCGCGATGGGGGGATTAGGCTCGGGCGCGGTTTTGGTAGTGGTCGATTGCGGCGTCGACGTCCGGTTTGGTGACGGCCAGCGCAGACGAGTCTCGGCGGAGGGCGGCGATCGCTGCTTCGCGCAGCAGTCCCGCCAGTTCGGCGAAAGACAGACCTTCGGTTGCCGCGATCAGTTGCTCGCCATCGACGTCGCCGGCGAGAGGCACGTCCGAGATGTTGAAGAATGCCTGCCGTGATTCTGCCGTGGGGAGCCCCAGGTACACATGGGTTTCCAGTCGCCCCGGGCGCAACAACGCAGGGTCGACCAGATCACGCCGGTTGGTGGCCCCTATGGCAAACACATCGCCCCGGTTGGAGACCCCGTCGAGTTCTGTGAGCAACGCCGCCACCACCGAGTCGGTGACCGAGTTTGTCGAGTTGCCACGCACCGGAGCGAGAGCGTCGATCTCGTCGAAGAACAGGATCGCAGGAGCGACGGCTCGGGCTCTGGCAAACACCTCGCGGACGGCACGCTCCGACTCGCCGACGTATTTGTCGAGCAGCTCTGCCCCCTTGATCGTAAAGAATGCAGCACCGCTCTCGTGGGCGAGGGCGCGGGTGACAAATGTCTTCCCGGTCCCCGGCGGCCCGTAGAGCAGGATTCCACGGGGTGGCTCGATGCCCAGCCGGGTGAACCGATCCGGTTCCTGCATCTGCCAGATGACGGACTCAGTGAGCCGCTGCTTGACCTCATCGAGGTTGGCGACCCGCTCGAATCCGTAGCTTGGCATCTCGCCGAGTGACATGGTTCCCAGCGACGGCGTAGTTTCCTCGATGGCTCTGGTCAGCAGATCGGCGGTCACATGGCCACCCGCCTGTGCCATCAGAGCGGAAGCGTGGACGACGGCTGCCAGCACGTCTGCGCCCGAGAATCCGGCGGTGCGGGCGGCGAGGGTTTGGTAGTCGATCTCAGCGCTGGGGACCCGTGCCAGCGCCGCCTCGAAGAGCAGGGCGCGCCGCTCGAGGTCGGGTGGCGGGATGGTGAGCGTTCGGGGCAGAAACGGTGACTTGGCCACGGATTCGGGGAGCCGTGATACGGAAGACACCCCGAGCACACAGGCGAGCCGGGGACGCTCGGCAACGGCGTCGAGGAACCACCTCATTATGGCGGCCACCTGGTTCCGGAACAGTGCATCTTCGCCAACCACTGCATCGAGCCGGTCTAGGAAAATCACCGCAGGCCGTTCCGGGTTCTGGACCGCCTTTTCGAGGAGCTCTAGGAGCTTCTGCGGCTTGAAGACCAGTTCGAGCGACACCTCCCGCACCGGGGCCCCGACCGTCGCAGCTGCCGCCGACACGATCTCCGACTTGCCACAGCCTGTCGGACCTTGCACCAGGACACCGGCTACTTTGGGCAGACCCCAAACATCTGGTAGATCGGCTGCGGAGGTGAGCAGAGAAAGCCATCCTGTCATCACGTCGACTTCCGTCTCGAGGCCGGCCAGCAGCGCCCGTGCCGTTGTGAGCTCCTCACCCGATGGAGAGCCGGTTGGCTGGGCGACGACGTCGTCGGTGTCCTCACCAACCTCGTGGACTACGGTCCCGCTCCCGATCACCGCCGACGGACCGGGGTTCACCGCGGTGATCCGGACCACGACCGGCGCCGCTGAAGCGTCGTTGCCATATCCGACCTTCACCGCAACCAGGTCACCTTCCGAGACCGGGATCCCCTGGAGGGATCGAGCCAGGTGCCGGGCGTCGATGTCGGCATCGATCCTGGACACGACGACACGGCGAGCCGGAGGCAGCAGCGCCCGCTTCACATCGACGGTATCGCCGATGCTGACTCCGGCGTTGCTCAGGGTCCGCTCTCCGAGCATGATGGCCGTCGGGGACGTGGTTTCCCCTGGGACGACCGTGACATGGGTGCTGCCAAGCGAGACGATCCCGCCGCCGGGGAGCCCCAAGGCGGCGAGCAGCGATGCATCCGCCTTGCCGGCCGGGTCGGCGCCTTTGCGCACGATGAACTTCATGGCAGCAGGCTACTCGGCAGAATCACCCGGCTAGAGATGACAGAACCGGCACCGGATGTCTCGGGGAAGCCAGCGGGCGGGTGGTTTCGACGATGCGGACTCCTGGGCGATCGAGCCACCGCCAGAGCAGCCGGGCTTCCTCGGCGTCGACGACGGACTCGGGGACGTCGCAAACGGAGGCGACTGTGGCCGTCGTTGCACCGAGCGGCGGCTGCTCCGGGATCGACCACGACCCGATTAGCCGGCCGTTCTCGACGAGCGTGCTGTCGCCGTCGAGGTCCTCGGCCCACAGCAGACCCGCGTCACGGAGGACGAGCCAGTTGCGGCGGTCCTTGAGGGCCTTGCTCAGAGCACGATGTCGGTCCCGTAACTCCGCGGCCTCCTCGAATCTGGCCGTCCTGGCATAGTCGCGGATACGGGCGACGAGCGGCTCGAGCAGCATGGCGGGCTCGGCCTCGATGCCGTAGCGGAGCAGGCTCACCACCTGCTGGTACTCGTTGTGGCCTACGGTGCCGTCGCACGGGCAGAGGGCAACACCAAGCTGGGCGAAGGTACAGGCCGGACTCTTCTTGCCCGCCCTCGTGATACAGCGACGAATCGGCACGGCATCCCAGATCGCAGCGACCACGGCGTTGGCGGTCCGACGAGACCGGAATGGTCCCAGGTAGAGACACCCGTCGTCGCGCCGGGTGCGGACGATCGACAACCGGGGGAACTCCTCCGCCGTCAACTTGACGTACTGCGACGACCTGGGGGGTCGCGATCGACGGTTGTAGCGAGGCGCGTTGGCGTGGATCATACGCAATTCGGTGACCTCAGCCTCTAGCTCGGTGTTGCAGACGATGAAGTCGATCGACGTCAGATCACGCAGCATCTGGGCCACCGACCGTCTGCCATCCCCATAAAAGTACGAGCGAACCCGGGTTCTCAGGTTCTTGGCCTTACCCACGTAGATCACGTTCCCGCCGTTGTCGCGGAACATGTACACACCGGGTCGGCGCGGCAGGGCCTCGGTCAGGTCGATCTTTGCGTAGTGGGGCGAGCCCTTGGCGGTGGGGAGACGCACGAGGTCGTCGAGATGGGTGACTCCGATGGTGCCGGCCCGTTCGAGAAGACCCCAGAACACATACGCCGTTGCCCTTGCGTCGGCGAGGGCACGGTGGTTAGGAGCGACGGGTGAGCGGAAGAAGGAGGCGAGGCTCTGCAGGTTAAGCCGCCGGGTCTCACCGTTGATGAGTCGTCTGGCCAATCCAAGCGTGTCAACCGTGCGGTTGGTGAGTCGCCCGTAGCCGAGCCGGTCGGCTGCGGCGTTGAGGAACGACATGTCGAAACGGATGTTGTGGCCCACGATGACAGCGTCGCCGAGGAACTCGAGAAGAGAAGGCAGCACCTCCTCGATACGAGGCGCAGCGACGACCATCGACTGGGTGATACCGGTAAGGACGGTGATTGTCGGTGGAATCGGCGCGCCGGGGTTTACGAGGGTGGCGAAGGTTCCGTCGGGTTCCCCGCCCACGAACTTGACCGCGCCCACCTCGGTGATCTCACAGTCCGCGGGCGAGCCCCCCGTCGTCTCCAGGTCGAGGACACAGAACACAACGTCGTGCAGCGGAGTGCCGAGGTCGTCGAAGCTGCGCTGACGGGGAAGTGTCATGCGACGAAGGCTAAGCCGAACGTGTGTTCGATGTCAAGAACCGTCAACGTGAGGACGCGGTTAGCCTCCGGTCTGTGGAATTCGCCGGCCGAATCTTCTTCGACTTCGAGACGTTCGATGTGTGGCGTCTCTACCGCACCGCCCTGGAGGCGTCCCGCGACGCCACGGTCTCAGTCTCGGTCAGCTGGGAGGAGTTCCTCGTGCGTGACGTCGATCCCGACGGGCGTATCGCTCCGAAGGTGCGGGCGTTGGCGACGTGTGCCTATGTGCGGGACACCCACCCCGATGCCTGGCAACGGTTCAACCAGGCACTGCTGACACTCATCTACGAGGAGAAGGATGACCCTGCGAAGGACACCACCCTTGCTGTAGCTGCCGCGGTTGCGGGTATCGATGCCGAAGAAGTCATTGCCGGGGCGTTGGAGCCGGGTCTCGAGTTGCTTGTCGCTTCCACGGAGGCGGCCCGGAAGCTCGGTGTTAGTGATGTCCCGACCGTCGTCGCTACCGGCCCGCCGGTGCACATCAAGATGACCCATGCTGCCAATTACGGAAACGCAGTTCGCCGTCTCGAACTGATCAACCGCATGCTCGGAGACGACGGCATCTGGTCTCTCACCAAACCCTGACCTCCGAACTTGCGTATCTGAGCGCAGATGCGGTTTCTCAGATACGCAAGTTCGGAGCTACGGGTCTACGCGGGTTAGAGGAGGCGGCGTTGGCGGACCGCCTCGTAGAGAAAGAGCGCCGCCGACACCGAGGCGTTGAGGCTATCTGCGGCGCCTGCCATCGGGATCCTGACCGGGGTTGTGACAGCATCCCAGCGTTCGGAGATGCCAACGTCCTCGGCGCCGACCAGGACTGCCACCGGCCCCGTCAAGTCGACGTCCCAAATCTCAGTCGCGGCCGCCGGGTAACCCCCGATCAACGGCATCTCTCGCATCTCGAGCCATTCGACAACGTGTCCCGCCGAGGTCGATGCCACCGGAACTGTGAACAGTGCGCCCTGCGAAGATCTGATCACGTTCGGGTTGAACAGGTCGGTCCCGGCGTCGGCCACCACCAAGGCGGCCGCTGCGCCGTCACAGGTGCGCATCATGGCGCCGAGGTTGCCCGGCTTCTCGATGCCCTCGGCAACGAGCACCAGCGGCGGTGACGCAACGTCGAGACGCTCGAGGGTGGTGTCGAACTGTCCGGCAACGGCAATAGTGCCCGGCGGGTTCTGTCGCATTGCTATCCGTCGCATCGGTGCCGGTGCGACGTTGATAATCTCGGCTGTTGATTCGGGGACCGGGTCGGCGCCGAGCAGCTCATCGCAGACGACGAGAGTGTCGATCACGATGCCGGACTCGATGGCACGCCGCACCTCGCGGTTGCCTTCGATGAGGAAGAGCCCCGTCCTGCGTCGTTGCCGCGCCGTCTTGAGCTTGGCGATTGCCTTGATGCGAGGGTTGTCGGCGGACGTGATCGTCACCAACCGCTGCCTCCGCCGCCGGAGAACCCGCCGCCACCGCCAAACCCTCCAAAGCTACCGCTGCTCCACGAACCACCACCCCAGGACGACCCGCCACCCCACGAGCCACTGCCGCCGAACCCTCCGCCGCCGCCCCACCACGAGCCGGAGTCTTGCGACCATGAATTGTCCCTGTAGACAGGTTCCCAGCCGAGGGCGCCGCGGCTGCCCTTGGTGATGACCCAGTGGTAGAACAGCAGCGTGTACGGGTCGAAATGCATCAATCCACGTGGGATTGGCTGCCCGCTCCACGAGTCGGTCTGCCGACCGGTGCCGTCGTGTGCCAGCTCCGGGGCGAAGCGATCGGCGTCATCGATCGAGCTGCGGCTGAGCGCCTGTCGTTGTGCTGCATAGGCCAGCGCAAACGTCCGCGGTCCTCGAGGATCGGATGCGCCAAACGCGGCTGCAACGTCGGCATAGGCACCAACCAAGCCGAGCGCGGCTAGTGCCTGTCTTGCCTCGCTCCATCGCCGGATCGCCTGGGCCGGCTCGAGGGAGATGGCCAGCACCGCGGCAATGGTCCTGCGGTTGTCACCCTTGACCCCTGAGGACGTCAGCTCATCGGCCAACGCCCCGTACACCTCCGGGCCGTCGTCTCGCCGTCGGAGCAGGGCGGCGGTAAGGGAAATGGGGAGCCCGAGCTTGTCGGCCTCCGCACGGATCCGTGCGATCTCGCGCTGGTCGCTGAGCCCGGCGAGGGCGTATTCAACCGCGGTTTCGGCCGTGACGTTGCGTCGCCGGTTTGATTCGTAGGCGCGTAGGAAGTCGTCGACGTCCTCCGCGTCATTGTTCATCAGCAGCAGCGCAGTGATCGCCGGAATCGACAGACCGTCACGATTGAGCATCGCCCCATCGCTCTCCAGGGTCTGGCGGAGCGCCTCGTATTGACGGTACGCGGTGTCGGGATCGTCATTCAGATCGGCAAGCGCCGCGGCTACCGCCGGTCGGGTCGTCGATGAAGGGAGCTGCTGATACAGGGTTTCCATGCGGCCGGCCTTGTCCTGAGCGGTGGTATACACCAGCTCGAGCTGCTCGACCGAATCTCGCAGAGATGATGTGGTGTCCAGCACCGGGCCCACCTCCACGTATCGCTCGCCCTCATCGGTGACAACGGCCCAGCCGATCCCGGTCGAGGTGGCTCGATCCAAAATCGCCTGCCCCATCCGGAACCTGGTGTTGGCGATCCGATGTGGTCGCAGGCTCTCGATGATGCGGATCAGCTCCTGACGTCTCACCTCAAATTCCGCCTCGTCGTCCGGCTCGACGTCGAGCGCATCGCGATACGCGGCCTGGAGCGCCCCTTCCAGCAGCGGCTGCTCGGCGGATACCCTGAGGTCGAGCGGGATCTCGGTTTCTCTCTGCAAGCGGTCACGGTCGATGATGACGATCAACCCGTGGCCCCTCAGGGCGCGGGCTGCGGTCTCGTCGTGTGGCTGCAGTCCTGCAGCGATCCGCTCGAGCGCTGCCAGGGCCGATCGGGTGTCGGTTTTGTCCACCGCCCCTCGGTGCTCAACGGCGTAGTCGGCCAGCAGCGGCAGTTCATGGCCCGCGGGGTCGAGCCTGGTCACGTCCCCGTCGACGAGCTCGGCGCGCTCCTCGGTCACCCGTTCCCGGCGCCGCTGTCTCGCCGCCGCCAGCCCGATGCCCCCGCCGACAAGACCGGCGGCCGCCAGGGCGCCGACGACCAGCCCCGCAGGTGCACCGTCGTCGTCGGCCGCGTCATCGACAACCGTGGTAGATCCGCCCGATGTATCCACGCCGGTGACACCGGCGAGTTCCTGTTCGAGGCTGCCGATAATCGCGAAGATGCCGTTGTCGAAGTCGCCCCTGCTGAAAAACGACGTGGCGGCACCGGTGACCCGGGAATAGTCGAGCCGGGGAACACCCGGTCCTGCGGTCATCTCGGTGCGTCGGTTGGCGATATCCACCAGGATCACGATCCCGTCCTGGCGTGAAGCATCGCCGACCCCCCAAGCGTTGCCAAGATCCTGGGCGAACTCGAGCGGTGAGCCATGCGGGCTATCGCTCACTGTTACAAAGGCGATCTGGTTGCCGTAGCGCTCGATAACGGCACCGATGGCTTCTTCGATTGCATCGTCGTCGTCGGCGATCTCTGCGTTGTCAGAGAACCAACCTTCGCACACCACCCCCTCGTAAGTGCCGCAGTTGGCGGGTTCATCGGTTGTGGTCTGGGCAGCAGCTGGAGCGGTGACCAACAGACCGAGAAACAGCCCGAGCATGAGGGTGCGGAGAGTCTTCGACATGAACGGTACGGTAGCCGCGTTACACCGCGGTCAGCCCACCGAGGAGGTGGCGATCGTGTGAGCTGCCACTGCCTCTTCGTCAACATCGACACCGATCCCGGGCCCGTCGGGCAGCGCCATCTGCCCATCGCCAACCGTCCACTGGGGACGGACCAGGTCGTCTGCGAAGTACCTGTCGGATCCGGCGATGTCGCCAACGACCGAGAAGCACGGGTGGGATGCCAGCGCCACAGAGTGCGCTCGCCCGACGCCCGTCTCGATCAGGCCACCGAGCCGGGCCCTCACACCGGCCGAGTTCGCCCTTGCCGCTAGGTCGAGTGTGGTGTCGGGGCCGAATCTGCCGTTTTTCAGGTTGATGATGTCGGCCGCCCGGCGGTCGATGATCCGCTCGACCGTTTCTATCGAGGAGGCGGATTCGTCCAGCGAGATTGGGGTAACGAGCCGTTCGCAGAGCTGCCGGTGTAGCTCCAGGTCATCACGAGGCCCGGGCTGCTCTATGTACTCCAGTCCGAGGTTGTCCAGCGCCTCGAGCCGGCTGCGGTCTGCGACGTCGAGGCTTCCGTTGGCATCGACACCGAACCGTACCCGGGGGTATTCGCCGACGAGCAGCGCTAATCGCGAGACGTCTGTCGTGGGTGTGATCTTGAGCTTGGCGAAACGGTATCCCGAGCCGGCGGCATCGTCGAGAAGCTGTCTGTCCGGGTTGCCCCATTCATCGACGCCGATCGCGGCGCTGGCCGGGACGTTTCCGCCGCCACCGATCACCTGCCAGAGCGGGGCGCCGCTGCTGCGCGCCGTCAGATCTGCGATCGCGGCCGCAAAGGCGGCGGCGAGCATGCCGGTGGCGTGCTGGGGTGTTCTGAGCCCGTGCGAGTCGAAGTGGCCACAGACTCGCTCCCAAAGGTCGTCGATCCCCTCTTCGGTGTGCCCGGGGACCGGTGCCACCTCACCCCAGCCGGCCAACCCGGATGACTCGACCGTGATCAGCACGACGTCGCGTTCTCCTAGCCGGCTGCGGGCGGTGGCAAAGCGGTCCAGTAGCGGCAGGTTCACCAGTCTCGCCACGATGCGGTGTATAGATGGGGATCCGTCGGGCATCGCCCGTCAGGCTAACTCCGGGGTCGTAGCGTCCGCTATCCGGAACTGTTACGCAGCGAGCCGCTGGTCTTGACGACGTCGCTGCTTTCGGTGTCCAGCTGCAGGAGGACACACTGCACCTCGCGGTCGTTGAATTCCTCCCAGCCCTCGATCGTTGGTGTGAAGGCATCCACCCATAGCACCGTTTCGGTGGAGTCAATGCTCTCGAATGGCGATCCGACGAACGACGTGAACGGCTGGCCGACACACTCATCCAATGCGGCGAAGTACAAGCTGTCGCCACCGGGGAAGGTGGCACCGACCGCGTATTCACCGGAGACAGCTCCCATGTCGATGACTGCGAACACTTCCAGGTCGTGAGGGTCGGCGCAATCGATGGGATCGATAGAGCTGAACTCGTCGTCCTCGGGGATGTCCATACAGTCACCCACTGCGATGTCGTCAACGGCCTTGGAGCTGTCGAACATGTTGAATACGAACACACCCAGCACGGCGATGCCAACCAGAACTGAGATGAGTCTCCCAATGTTGACACCCGAGCCGGTCGTCCTCGGCTCTTTGGGGACCGGCGGGGCCGGCCTCGAACTCTGTCTATCGGCGATCGGTGGGGGCGGCGCCCAGCTTGCGACGTTGTCGTCTTCGGCCGATGGAGGAGGCGGGGGAGCCCAGGTGGGTGTGGTCTCTTCAACCATCTCCGGGATCTCCGGCTCGAGCTCCTCCAGCTCCTCGAGGTCAGGCTCGGGGTCGAGTGGAGCAACCTCGTACTCGATTGACCTGGTGGCAGGCTCCGGTTCGGGTGCGACCTCGAACTCGGGAGCGTACGACGGTTGGTAGTCGGCAGTCGACGGGCTGGGCACGACGGTGTCCGGTGTTCGGGACTCGGGTCGGCTCTCGCCGAACCCTTCGCGCGCCCTGCGCAGCATCTCCTCGCTCGAAAGCGGTTGGTCTTGGTTGTTCTGGTCCACGGTTTGCCCCGTTTCGGCCGGCTACTCGAATCGGTGTCCTATCGGCACAATGTAGGCGGGAATGCAGCGAAACCCGTGCATTGTGTAGCGATAGGCTGTGACCACCGTGAAAACCGAAGCTTCCTGGCAACTGACCGGCCCGCTCCAGCTCGATGAGACCCTGCGCGTCACCGTGCCCCGCAGCCCGGCGTTACTGAGATCCGGCAGGGGCAAGGCCGACTATTCGCTGTGGACGGCCGGCGGTCCTGCGACTGTGTCTCTCGCCGTCTCCTCGGGAAGTCTACGGGCGACGGCCGCCGGTCCGGGAGCAGAGCTCGCCCTTGCGGCCGCACCGCGCACGGTGGGTCTCGACGACCGCCCGGAGCTGTTTCGACCTGCACCCGGATTGATGCGAGATGTGCACCTGCGCAACCTCGGATTGCGTCTCGGAGCGAGCGGCAGGGTCTTCGACACCATCCTGCGGATGATTATCGGTCAACGGGTGACCACAGACGAAGCCCGTCGCAGCTATGTCCGGCTGGTCGATAAGACCGGTGAACCCGCCCCAGGGGAGTTGGGGTTGCTGCTACCGCCGAGACCGGAGGCAATCCTGGCGCTCGACCAGGCTGCATTCCACACTCTCGGCATCGAGAACGCTCGTGCCCGGGTCATCCGTGAGGCAGCCCGGCGTGCCACCCGCCTCGAGGAGATCATCACGATGGAGCGCGGCGCCGCGGAGGACCGCCTTGGAGCGCTACCGGGGGTAGGCGCTTGGACGGTGGCCCAAGTGATGGGCTCGGCTTGGGGCGACCGCGACGCAGTTGTGTACGGTGACTTCCATCTCCCCAACACGGTGACGTGGGCGCTGGCGCGTGAACCGAGGGGGACCGACGACCGTATGGGCGAGCTGCTCGAGCCGTTCCGCCCCCAGCGCCGCAGGGCTCAGCTGCTTATCAAGATGTCGGGGATACACGCGCCCCGCTACGGCCCACGCTCCGCCAAGAGCACCATCAGCCGTCTCTAGATCGATGGCCGATGTAAAAGGAACCGCCAAGCTACTTTCAGGCCAACCTCCGAGAACGGGGTTTAGTACAGCTCGTACTCGCCGGCGATCAACCGGTCACGGACGCCTTCCCAGTCGGTGAGACACTCACGTGCGATCTGCTCGATCTGCCCGGTGTCTGCTTCACCGACCTTCTCGACATGGACCGCCTCCGGGTCGGTAACAGCCCGCCCGATCGAGCTCAACATCCGGATGGTCGATTCGGTGATACTCGTCTCGGCACTGAGCCGCGCCGCGATATCGGAGGCAACGGCGTGATATGTCTTGCCGACGTGTGCGAACGGGTTCTTACCCGCTGTCGCCTCCAGGCTCATCGGCCGGTACGGGGTTATCAGCCCACCAAATCGGTTGCCCCTGCCCACCTGCCCGTCGTCGCCGGCTTCGGCCGAGGTACCCGTCAAGGTCAGGTATGGGCTGTCGTCTTGGTCGGCCTGGTTGATCTTGACCACGACATCAGAGCCCAGGCGCATCTCGGCGACCGCGGCAACCTCGGCGCGGACCGCATCGATGACGTCGTCGTATTCGTTCCGGCTGGCGACACGGGTGGCCAGTACCGGGCAGGCGACTGTGACGTGTGCTGCACCGTCGACCCTGGCACCCATCACCTTGATATCGCGCCCTACAGGCTGGCTGGACCGGAACTCGTCGCTGTTGAGCCGGTGTTCCACGGCGTGGACTGTGGCTTCCACCGAAGAGCGGGGAAGTGAAACCGCAGCAAATGAGGTGTCGTTGGCGAGCGGTGAGCCGTCTCCCCGGGTGTTGACGACGGTGGCGAGGTCGGCGGATGACTGGTTCAGCCAGACCTCGACTACAAAGGCTTCCGCGGTCGCTTCAGGCAACAGGTCGAGCAGCTTCTTCTTGTAGCGGACGGCCAGATCCTCCGGATCGGGCCGCCACTCACGCAGCGAGTCCGCCTTGCCCACCAGAACCAACCGTGACGGGCGAACGTGCTCACCACCGCCAAACCCGACATTGACGGAGCCGGCCGCGAGAATCGCCTTGTCGACGTTGAAATGCTGTACTGCACCCGTGTGGGTCAGATACTCGGAGGCGAGCTCGCGGGCAAGCTCTTCGGCGAGATGGTCGCAGATCGTGTCGGGGTGGCCGAGCCCTTTTCGCTCGACAAACTCGACCGTCGGGTGGTACGGCGCTCTGGTGGTTATAGAGAGCTTCATTTGGTCCTCGCTGGTTCCTGGTCGCCTTCTTATCCGATCGTTCCGTATCCGATCACTTCTCCGTCTCCGATGCCCGGAAGGCCTCTTTCCACTTGACCCGTCCTGCACCCTGCAACAGACCACCGGCATAAACCCGCCCGGCAAAGCGCACCAGACCATAGATGCTGATGACCATGAGCAAAAGCGAGAGCGCCAACTCCCATGCTTTCGCATCCGCTCCCGCGATCCGCAGCGGCATCGTCATCGGTGCAAACATCGGAAGCAGTGACGCAATCATAAGCACAGGGTTCTCGCCGGTTATCGAGAATGTTGCGACAAAGTATGCGGCCATCAGCATCATCGTCAACGGGAATGCCGCGTTCTGGGCCTCCTCCTGGCGTGAGACGAGCGAGCCGGCGGCGGCGTAGGCAACGGCATAGAAGGCGAAACCGAGCAGGTACCACACAAACGCCCAGGCAAGCACGGACCCGGCAGCGGACGGCACGTCGAATGCGTCCTGAAGCGGTAGCAGGATCATGGCGACGACACCGATCAGCAAGATCTGGGCAATACCGAGCACCCCGATGCCGATCACCTTCCCGGCCAGCAAGTGGTGCGGTCGCAGTGTGCCCAGCACCACCTCGACCACCCGGTTCGTCTTCTCCTCGATGACGCCTATCAGGATCCACGAGCCGTAGGTGACAATGGACATGAACAGGATGACCGTGACGAAGAACGCAAATACCCGGTTGCTCTCGCTATCTGCGGCTCCTGGAGGAGCCACTGACTGCACCTCGTATCCACCGGTGAAGAGCTCCGCGATCTCGGTGACCTCTATTCCCAGCTCATCGGCGCGGTCGGCGATCTCGATGGTGGCCAGCCCGGTGATCACCGCGGCCTGCATCTGGTCGCTGATCCCGTTGTCGACCAGGATGGTCCCCGACGAGTCGATGGCGACCTCCACCTCCCCGTCTTCGATGGCCGTCTCTGCGTCCGCGCGAGAGTCGTAAGCGACCGTCTCCACCGTTGCCTGGTGACCTGCGGCGGTCTCTACTGCCGTTGTCAGCCCGGCCGGTTCCTGCCCGACCACACCGATCCTCCACGCCTCCGGCTCGTCGTCAAAGAAGATGGCGGGGACGACGATCCAGCCGACGACGAACAGGAGAGTGATTGCGGTCGACATCTGAAACGCCCGGCTCGACACCCGCTCGCGAAAATCGCGGCCGGCGACCAGCAGGATCGACCTCCATGTGTTCATTGAGCGACCACCTCACGGAACACCTCGCTCAAGTTCGGGGGTGCGTAAGAGAATTGGCGGACTCTGCCCAGCTCTGCTGCGGTACGGATCAACGGCTCGAGCGGAGTGTTGTCGTCGACCCGTAGGCGTACCCGGCCGTTGTTCGAGGTGACGACCTCGTAGCCGGGAAAGGCACCGGCAAGGTCGCTGCGACGGGTGGCTACCTCGATCTCGAGGTAGCGGTGCGATGAGCGTGCCCGGAGTTCACGGATAGGTCCGGACAGCACGACCTTTCCTGCAGCGATGATGACCACGTCCTCACACAGGTCTTCGACGAGGTCTAGCTGATGACTCGAGAAGACGACCGCGGCGCCTCGCTCGGTGCGCTCAACGAGCACGGCGATCATGTCCTCGACGCCGATCGGGTCGAGACCTGAGAACGGTTCATCGAGGATGAGCAACTCGGGATCGTGGATCAGCGCCGCAGCGAGTTGGATGCGCTGCTGGTTGCCGTGCGACAGCTGTTCCAACCTGCTGCCGGCCCGGTCGTCGAGGCCGAGACGCTCCAACCACTGTCCGGCAGCGGTCGTGGCTTCGGTTTTGCTCATGCCGTGCAGTCGCCCGAAGTACACGAGCTGGCTGACCACCTTCATCCGCGGATACAGACCACGCTGCTCCGGCATGTAGCCAAACCGGAGCCGGGTCGTGGCACCGATTGGATTTCCGTTCCACCGCACTGCGCCCTCGTCGGGTCGAACCAGGGAGAACACGGTGCGCATCGTTGTGGTCTTACCGGATCCGTTTGGCCCCAGAAAGCCGAGCAGCTGGCCCTGCTTGACCTGAAAAGAGCAGCCGTCGAGGGCGACGACGTCGCCATATCGTTTGTGCAGGTTTTCTACTTCGAGCATGTGACCGTCAGTTGGGACTTGGATACGGGTCCGGATGGTAACGGTCAAATGAGACGGCCGGCGCATCACCTGCACCGGCCGATCTCAGGATGACGGGGGCGGCTATCACACACCGTCCATCGCCGAGATCACCGACTCGACGGCCGCTTTCCCGTCGGCAAACAGCATCATCGTCCCATCCATGTAGAACAGGGGGTTGTCGATGCCGGCAAAGCCGGGGCTGAGGCTCCGCTTTATGACGACAACGGTGGCGGCGTGGTCCACCTCGAGGATGGGCATCCCATAGATCGGGCTGCCGGCATCGTCTCGCGCCGAGGGGTTGACGACATCGTTCGCTCCGATTACCAGTGCGACGTCGGTCTGTGCGAACCGAGGATTCGACTGGTCCAGATCGAGCAATTGGTCATACGGCACATCGGCTTCCGCAAGGAGTACGTTCATGTGCCCCGGCATCCGCCCGGCAACCGGGTGGATGGCGTAGTCGACGTTGACCCCCTTAGCTTCGAGGATGCTGGCCAGTTCACGAACCGCATGCTGAGCCTGGGCTACAGCAAGACCGTACCCCGGTACGACTATCACGTTCTCGGCATAGGCGAGTGCGATCGCAACGTCGTCGGGGGTTGCGCTCTTGAAGGGCTTGTCGCCGGTATCTACCGCTCCCGTCGTTACGGCGCCGAACCCCGAGAACAGGACGTTGCCGATGGTTCGGTTCATCGCATCTGCCATCTGAAGGGTGAGGATCAGCCCGGCTGCGCCGACAAGCGCACCACCGATGATGAGCGCCGAGTTGCCGATGACAAAGCCTGCCATCGCCGCGGCGACACCGGATAGAGAGTTCAGCAGCGAGATGACGACCGGCATATCCGCCCCACCGATCGGGATCACCGCCAGAACACCGAGAACAAGCGCAACGGCCACGATCAACCAGTAGGCGATAGTCGCCTCGGCTGAGATGGCCCAGATGCTGAGTGCGACCGCACCCAGTGCCAGGAGTGCGTTGAGGGCCTTGCCGCCCGGAAGCTGGATCGGTTTGCCCGGAAGCGAGCCGTTTAGCTTGCCAAACGCCACGAAACTGCCCGAGAACGTGATCGAGCCGATGGCCAGGGAGAGGGCTACCACGACACCCGTCTCCAAGTCGAACGCCGCTTCGAAGCGGTCGATCTCGGCCAGCGCAACAAGTGCCGAGGCCACACCGCCGAAACCGTTGAAGGCGGCGACCAGTTCCGGCATCGCCGTCATCTTGACCCGGAGCGCCAGCAGGCCACCGATAACGCCGCCGGTGACAAGACCGGCGATTATCGTGCCCCAACTGGCCAGGTCGTTGTCGACGAGCGTCACCACGATGGCGAGCAGCATCCCGGCAGCAGCGATGGTGTTGCCACGTCGGGCGGTGCGTGGAGAGGAAAGCTGTTTGAGCCCGAGGATGAACAGGACGGCCGCTCCCAGATAGAGCAGCAGTGCCCAAGTTCCCTCACTCGAGTCCGCTTGACCAAGGATGAGAAGGTTGGTCATCAGCGCTTCCCCGGCTTCTTCTTGAACATCTCGAGCATCCGATCGGTGACCAGGAAGCCACCAACGACGTTGATGGTTGCCGAAGCCACGGCCAAAAAGCCGAGAATCGCAGCAAATGTCCCTTCACCGATGCCCGCCGCAATGAGGGCACCAACGATGGTTATACCTGAGATGGCATTGGCCCCTGACATCAGCGGTGTGTGCAGCGTCGGTGGCACCTTCGAGATGACCTCGAGGCCCACAAAGGCAGCGAGCACGAATACCACGATGCCGCTGACGAAGGCAGCGCTCATTCGGTGTCTCCTTGTACTGGTTCGGTCGGGGGCGCGGGCTCGTGGTCCGGGAGCCCGAGCAACGCCCGGGCGCGGGGGTGGTTCACTTCGCCGCCGTGAGTGATGGTGGTACCGCCGACGATCTCGTCTTCGAGGTCGATCACAACGCCGTCGTCGGTCTTGAGCCTCTCCAACAGCGCCACGAGGTTGCGGGCGTACATGCGGCTCGCATCGTGGGGGATCGTCGCGGGGAGATTCGTCGGCCCGTAGATATGGACGCCGTTCACGTTGACCATCTCGTCCGGTCGCGACGGGGCGACGTTGCCGCCCGAGGCTGCGGCCATATCGACGATGACCGATCCGGGTTGCATCTGTGCCACCATCTCATCGGTAACTAGCAGCGGTGCGGGGCGTCCGGGGATCAGGGCGGTGGCGATGACCATGTCGGCCTCGGCCACGAACGGCGTCAGCGCGGCGTGCTGCTTGGCCTGGGTGTCGGCCCCGACTTCCTTGGCGTATCCGCCTTCGTCCATCTCCTCGGTGGGGGCCGCCACAAATTTGGCTCCGAGGCTCTCGACCTGCTCAGCCGTCTCCGGGCGAATGTCGTAGGCGTGCACAACGGCTCCAAGCCGCCGGGCTGTGGCGATTGCCTGAAGACCGGCAACACCGACACCGAGGACGAGCGCCCGCGACGGTGGGATCGTCCCGGCAGCGGTCACCATCATCGGGAGCATCTTTGGTGATGAACCTGCAGCGAGAAGTGCTGCGGCGTAGCCGCCGATGTTTGCCTGTGAGGAAAGCGCGTCCATGCTCTGAGCCAGAGTGGTGCGGGGAATCGCCTCCACCGCAAGTGCCGTGACCCTCTGGTCGGCGAGCGCGTTGACCAGTGGCGCGTCGACGAACGGGTCGAGAAACCCGACGAGGATCGATCCTGGTCGGAGATCGGGGAGGTCCTCCGGAGCGTTGACACACAACACGATGTCGGCACCACGGGCGGTCTTGCCGTCCACGATGTTTGCTCCGGCCTCAGTGAAAAGACGATCGGGGAAACCGGCGGCATCACCGGCTCCGCTCTCGACGTCTACCTGCCAGCCCCATTTGATGAAGGTCGCGGCGGTTTGTGGTGTTGCGGCCACACGTCGCTCACCCGAGGCGCGTTCATGAAGTATGCCGATTTGCATAGTGACGAACGCTAATCAAAAACCGGTGAACGGTCGATTCCGGTGCATCCAGCGTCGTATCTGGCCACATGTGGCCAGATACGAAGCTAGAACGGGGGGTTGGTCGCTGTGTGAGGCTATGCGACCAGTGCCGGGATGTTCTCCCTGGCGGCGGTGACGATCTGGTTCACCTTGGCCAGCTCGGTGCGGGCGACCGGCTGGAGCGGGCGCCGGGGGATCCCGGTCCACAGACCGGCTGCTCCTGCGGCAGCCTTCGTGCCGGCTACGCCGTAAGCCTCGATGCCTCTGGTGGCGGTGGTGAGCTCTGACTGGAGCGACTCGGCACGCGACACGGACTCGAGAGCCGTCGTGACGACCGCTGAGACGAGCTCCGGCAGATAGTTCGCTGATGCCGTGATCGCACCAACCGCGCCACCGGCTATCGCCTGTGTGAGTGCGCTGCTCGAGCCCGAGTAGACGAGGAACCCGTCTGCAGAAGCCTCGGCAACGTGCTTTGTGTGAAGCGCCCGGCCGGCACTGTCTTTGAGCCCGACGATGTTGGGGTGGGCCGAGAGCTCCGCCGTATATTCCGCCGGCAGGTCGTAGCCGGTCACCGCCGGTACCGAGTAGAGGAAGATCGGCAGTGCCGATGACTCGGCAAGGGACTCATAGAAGCGGCGCACCGCGTCGTGGTTCCCCCTGGCGAGGGCAGTCGGCGTCATAACCAGGGCGGCATCCGCTCCCGCCGTCGATATCTCCCCGACCTGGTTGATAGCCTGACGCACCGACTGTGCAGCCACACCGGACATGAGAAACGGCTCGGGTCCGAGATGACGCCGCGCCTCGGCAACGAGCAGCGCCCGTTCGCCGGGCTCGAGATATGGGCCCTCGCCGGTAGAACCGCCCAGGACAAAGCCCGTGACACCGCGCTCGGTCTCCAATTGCAGGTTGTGGTGGTGGGCTTCGACGATGATGTCACCGTTCTCATCGAACGGTGTGATCAACGCCGTCATCGAGTGGGGCGGTGTCCGCATCGGATTCTTCTCTCTTTCGCGGTGCACCAGAGTAATCCAGGACGGATCTGACGCAATCCCGCAGCCACTTCAGGACAGCCACTCACGGTAGCGGCGGCACCTCTTCCCCGAACAGCCACGCCTCGAACAAACCGGTCAGATCCTCGCCGGATATCTCCTCAGCCAGCGCAATGAAATCGTCGGTTCGAGCCACGTCATCATGGAACCTCTCGGCATACGTGCGGAGGATCTCGAAGAAGGCGTCGTCGCCTACCTCGAAACGGAGCGCATGAAGCACCAGGCCTCCCCTGATATAGACACTGGCGTTGAGGAGATCGTCGGCGGGCGGGTTGCCGGGCGGGTCGAGAGCCGATATTGCCATCCGATCACGTCCCCCCGAGATGGTGGCGAGTGCGGCAGCTTCACCCTGGGTGTGCTCCAGCCACAGCCACTCGGCATACGTGGCGAACCCCTCATTCAGCCAAACATCGCCCCAATCGGCCGGGGAGACACTGTTACCAAACCATTGATGGGCGAGCTCGTGGACCATCACCGACTCGAAGAACGACGGGATCTCGACCATGAGCCTGCCGAAGATGGAGAGCGTCTGGTTCTCGAGGGCCGCTTCGAAACCGTCGACGACGGCGACCCCGTAGCTGTCGAACGGGTAGGGGCCGAAAATCTCCGAGAAGTAGTTGATCATCTCCCCGTGCAGCTCGAGCCTGGCGAGCGAACCTTCTGACAAATCATCGGGCAGCACGTTGCGGACCTCGACCCCCGATACCGCAGACGAAGCCGGGTCGGCGATGATGTCGAGGTCGCCGATGACGACGGTAGCGAGATACGACGCCATTGGGTCGTTCATCTCCCACACCCACGTCGCCCAGCCGAGATCGGTGATCGTCTCGACGTGGACCCCGTTTGCGGCCGCCACCAGCGGGTCGGGCACCGTCACCTGAAACGTGTAGGTTGCCTTGTCGCTCGGGTGGTCGTTGACGGGTAGCCAACTCCTCGCCCCGTCCGGTTCCGCGGCGACGAACGCTGTTCCGTCGGCATCGGTCAACCACCCGATCGGGAACGGAAGCGCCTGCGACAGCATCGGCTCGGGTTGCCCGTTGTACGCGATCGCAACCGAGAATCCCTCGCCGCCCGGGATCAGGGCACCGGCGTCGATGATCAGCTCTCCGCCCCGGCGCTCATGCTCGGCGGGTGCTCCGTCGACCTGCACGTCTGTGATCTCATAGCCGATGAAGTCGAAGCTGAACCGACGAAGCGGCAGCGTGGCTGCCGCATCGATCGTCACGAGCGTGTTGATGGTGCCGGCGCTCGGGTCGTAGGTGAGATCAATGGTGTAGTGATCGACGTCGTAGCCACCGTTGCCGAGCTCGGGGTACCGGCTGTCCCCGATACCGAGCAGGTCGTCGACCGGTGTCGCCGCCACCGGGACGGTGGTTGTTGTGGTTGTGGGCGCTGCGCTTGTCGTCGTTTCCGCCGCGGTAGTCACGGTGCTGGATGCACGAGTGTCGTCACCGCCACCGGTGCACCCACCGGCGAGGAGGACTACGGCGATCAGGAGGGTTGCACGAAGAGGCATCTGATCGGCTCAGTTGTTGACCGCTTCGGCCACAGCGTCTCCCATCGCACGGGTACCGAAGAACTTACCGCTTGCCGCGATATCCTTGGTCCGCATCCCGGCGTCGAGCACCGCTTCGACCGCAGCTTCGACCGCAGCGGCTTCCGTCTGTAGATCGAGCGAATGACGGAGTGCCATTGCCGCCGCAAGGATCGTCGCCAGTGGATTGGCCAGATCCAAGCCGGCGATGTCGGGTGCGGAGCCGTGAATCGGCTCGTAGAGGCCGGGTTGGCTGTCGCCGAGTGAGGCCGAGGGAAGCATCCCGAGCGACCCCGGCAACATGGAGCCCTCATCAGTCAGAATGTCCCCAAACAGGTTGCCGGTGACTACCACGTCGAAGTCACGGGGCCGTGAGATGAGATGCATCGCCATAGCGTCAACCAGTACGACTTCGTAGTCGACATCAGGGAACTCTTCCGCCATGATTGCAGCAGCGACCCTGCGCCACAGCCGGGATACCTCGAGCACATTTGCCTTGTCCACCGACGTCACCTTGTTACGTCTGCCCCTGGCTGCGGTGGCGGCCATCCGCACGATCCGCTCGATCTCGGGCACCGAGTATTGCATCACTGAAGTCGCCACCGTGCCGTCCTCGCTGAGCGTGGATGGCCCGAAGTAGATCCCCCCCGTCAGCTCCCTGAAGAACAGAATGTCGACTCCCTCGATGAGGTCGCGACGCAACGGCGACGCGGCGAGCAACTGTCGATGGGCGGTTATCGGGCGCAGGTTGGCAAAGAGCCCGAGTTCCTTGCGCAGGGTGAGCAGCCCGGCTTCCGGCCGTGTCTTTGCAGCAGGATCGTCCCACTTGGGGCCCCCAACCGCACCAAGGATCACGGCATCGGCAGACCGGCACGCCTCCAGTGTGGATGCCGGGAGTGGGTCGCCCAACTCGTCCATGGCGCCGCCGCCGATCGGACGGCGATCGAACTCGAAGACGTGCCCGTACCGGCGGGCAACCGCCTTCAGCACCTGGTGCGCTGCCGCCGTTACCTCGGGCCCGATCCCGTCACCTGGCAAGAGTACAAACTGAGCCTTCAACCGACCTCCTGCTGAGCGATCTGGCGATCCGTCGCGGCCTTGTTGAGGGCGGACGTAAAGGCACGCGCCGAGCCTTCCACGACGTCGGTGGACACCCCCCGCCCCGAGTAGGTGTCGGACCCGACCTGGACGATCACGTTGACCTCGGCCATGGCGTCCGCACCAGAGGTGAGCGGGCTGACCCGGTAGTCGAGCAACAACGCTGGGACCTCGAACACCGTCCGCAGCGCAGCAAACGCCGCATTGACCATGCCGTCGCCTTCAGCCCGAACCTCGATCTCGTCGCCGTTGCGGCGCACGCTCACCGTCGCGACGGGAGTCTCCCTGCTGCCGCCTGACACGTGAATCCCGACGAGCTCGACGACGTCGGGAGCCACTCCGGTCTTCTCCAGGACGATCGCCCTAATGCCCTCTTCCGAGATCTCGCCCTTGCGGTCGGCGAGTTCCTTGAAACGTGAGAAGGCGGCTCTGAAATCGTCGTCCTCGAGGCTGATCCCCATCTTGGCGAGAGCGTCGGCGAATGCGGCCCGTCCCGAGTGCTTGCCCAGTACGATGGCCGAGGCATGGCCGATCGACGCGGGGTCCATGATCTCGTAGGTCTCCCGGTTGCGGAGCACACCATGCTGGTGGATGCCCGATTCGTGGGCGAAGGCGTTCCGGCCGACGATTGCCTTGTTGTACTGGATCGGGTACCCGGTGAGGCTCGAGACCAGCCGCGACGTCTCGAAGATCTCCGTTGTGTCCGCCCCGACGTCGACACCGAAGTAGTCGGCGCGGGTCTTGACGGCCATGATTATCTCCTCCGTGGAGGTGTTGCCCGCCCGCTCACCGAGCCCGTTGATGGCACCCTCGATCTGGCGCGCACCTGCCTGGATCGCAGACAATGAGTTGGCGACCGCAAGCCCCAGGTCGTTGTGGCAATGCGTCGAGATGATCACGTCGTCGTTGCCGTCCCGGACCTCGCTGTACACCCGTTCCATGAGGGCGACGAAGTCCGAGGGGATGGCGTAACCGACCGTGTCGGGAATGTTGATCGTGGTCGCCCCAGCCTTCACCGCCCGGCGACAGGTCTCGATGACGAAGTCGGGATCGGTGCGGGTTGCGTCCTGTGGTGAGAACTCGACATCGTCCGCGTAGCGGTGCGCCCTGGTCACCGACTCGGTGATGGCCTCGAGCACTTCCGCCTCCGACATCCGCAACATCTCCTCACGGTGAATTTGCGAGGTCGAGATGAACACGTGGATCCGTTTACGCTCGGCATCACGCAGCGCGTCGGCGGCGGCGTCGATGTCGTCGGGGTGGGTGCGGGCCAAGCTGGCGATCACCGGCCCTCTCACCTCGCGTGCGATACGAGAGACGGCCTCGAAGTCGCCTGGGGAGGAGGCTGCAAAACCAGCCTCTACTACGTCTACCTTGAGTCTGGCGAGTTGGTGGGCGATGGCTACCTTGTCGTCCGGTGACAATGCGATGCCGGGTGCCTGCTCGCCGTCGCGAAGGGTCGTGTCAAAGATGATGAGTCGGTCGGACAGGGCCGATGTCGGCTGGGCTGATGTCATTGGTTGGTCGCTCCTGATTCTGCGGTGCTACGACTTCTAGAACTGGCTTCTGGATGCCGGGTCGACCGCAACCGCGGCCGCCCGGCTACCTAAGCTCAACAGCACCGGAGCGAAGCGTCGGAGCGGCGTTCACTGGTCGTCCTCGGGGCTCTTGGCGACCAGGAACGGCATCATGTTCCGCAAGCCCTTGCCGACCTTCTCCACGGGGTGGTCGGCGAGCGCCGCCCGCGCGGCGAGCAGGTTCGGGGTCCCGGCGGCAACCTCCGCCATCCACTCCTTGGCGAATGCGCCGGATTGGATCTCGCCGAGGATGTCACGCATCGTTGCCCGGGTCTGCTCGGTGACGATCCGGGGGCCCCTGGTGACATCGCCGTACTCGGCTGTGTCGGAGACCGAGTAACGCATCCATGACAAACCACCCTCGAACAGCAGGTCGACGATCAGCTTCAGCTCGTGCAACACCTCGAAGTAGGCCATCTCCGGCTCGTAGCCGGCGCCGGTGAGTGTCTCGAATGCCGCGCGGATCATCTCGTCGACGCCTCCACACAGGATCACTTGCTCGCCGAACAGGTCGGTCTCGGTCTCGTCCTTGAAGGTCGTCTCGATGACACCGGCGCGGGTGGCTCCGATCCCGTGGGCGTAAGAGAGCGCCAGGTCCTTGGCGCCTCCTGTGGCGTCCTGGTGTACGGCGACCAGGGCCGGAACCCCGCTTCCGGACTCGTATTGACGGCGAACGAGATGACCGGGCCCCTTGGGGGCGACCATGGCCACGTCAACGGTCGCCGGGGGAGCGACGTAGCCGAAATGGATGTTGAATCCGTGAGCGAAAAAGAGAGCGTCTCCGTCGTTGAGGTTGGGTCCGATGGCTTCGGTGTACAGGCTCTGCTGGTGCTGGTCGGGGACGAGGACCATGACCAAGTCTGCCCACTCCGCCGCGGCTGCCGGAGACATGACTCTCAAACCGGCATCGCCGGCGGTCGACTCGCGATGCGAGCCGGGGCGGAGCCCGACGGTGACGTCGACACCGGAATCCTTGAGGTTGAGCGCATGAGCGTGGCCCTGGCTTCCAAACCCGAGCACGGCAACCCTGCGCCCGGCTACCAATGCCGGGTTGGCATCATCCTCGTAGTACATCGTCGCGCTCATGTGTTCACCCTTCTATGCCGTCCGCAGCTCGGGGCGGCGTCCGTTTCTGCTCTTGGGGTCGCGGCCGAGAGCGATCCGGCCCGACTTGACGAGGTCGACAATGCCATAAGGCGCCATCAACTCCAAGAAGTCGCTCAGCTTGTCGGGCTCACCCGACACCTCGAAGGTGATCGTTGTCTTGCCGACGTCCACCGCTTTGGAGTCGAAGATCCCGGCCGCGTCGAGGATCTCACCACGGCGTGACGGCTCGGCGTTGATTCGGACCAGCATGATCTCGCGCTCGACGGCGGAGCCGGGCGGATGCTCGGTCACCTTCACCGTGTTCACCAGTTTGTATAACTGTTTGATGATCTGCTCCATCTCCGGCCCGTCGACGACCACCGTCATCCGTGACAGGCTGGCGTCGGCCGTGGGGCCGACTGCCAGCGAGTGGATGTTGAAGCCACGCCGGGCGAACATCGACGAGATCCGGGCCAGCACACCGGGCTTGTCTTCGACGAGCACCGTGATCACATGCTGGGTCATGTTGCCGGGCCTCATGCCAGACCCTCCGGTCCGAGCACGACGTCGTCGTTTGAACCACCCGCAGGCACCATCGGGAATACCATGGCGTCCGGGTCGCACCGGAACTCGACAACGACCGGTCGATCGTTGATCGCCAGGGCCTTCTCTATGGCCGGTGCCACATCGGAGGGTCTTTCCGCTCTCAGCCCTGCGCATCCCATCGCCTCGGCGAGACCGACGAAGTCGGGGACACCACCGCTCAGGTCGGTTGCGCTGTAGCGCTCGTTGTAAAACAGCTTCTGCCACTGCTTGACCATCCCCAGCCACGAGTTGTTGAGGACCATGATCTTGACGTTGATGCCTTCGGTGGAGGCGGTGATCAGTTCCTGCAGCGTCATCTGGAACGATCCGTCACCGTCAAACGCAACGACCAGTTCGTCGGGAGCTCCGGCCTTGGCTCCGACGGCCGCCGGGATTGCGTACCCCATCGTCCCGAGACCGCCCGAGTTGATCCAGGTGCGGGGTCGTTCGAAGCCCCAGTATTGCGATGCCCACATCTGGTGCTGACCGACTCCGGCTACGACGATGGCGTCGCCACCTGTGATGCGGTGTAGCTCTTGGATCACAAACTGCTGCTGAATCGGTCCGTCCGGATCTTGCTCGTAGGTGAGAGGATGCTCTTGTTGCCACCGGTGGATCGTGTCGAGCCACTCTTTACGAGCCGGAGGCTCCTTTGTGTCGAGCAGGTGCTCCATGGCAAAGATCAGCTGCTCCAGCACCGCACCTGCATCACCGACTATGGGAATGTCGGCGAAACGAACCTTGGAGATCTCGGCCGGATCGACGTCGACGTGGATCACCTTGGCGTCGGGAGCGAACGCATCCACCTTGCCGGTGACCCGATCGTCGAAGCGGGCGCCGATTGTCACCAGCAGATCCGACTTCTGCATCGCCGTGATGGCGGTGTAGTTGCCGTGCATGCCGGGCATTCCCAGCGCCAGCGGGTGCGAGTCCGGGATCGCACCCCGGCCCATGAGGGTGGTCACCGCCGGCAGGTTGGCAACCTCTGCGAAGCGCCGCAGCCGGTCGGCCGCGTTGGCCCTGATGATGCCACCGCCTGCGTAGAGAACCGGCCGCTCAGATGCGTGGATCAGCTCAACGGCGGCCTGCACCTGCTTGGGATGACCCTTGATGCTCGGCTTGTAGCCGGGCAGGTTGATCTCACCGGGACGATGCCAGGTCAGGGTGCTCACGAGCAGGTCCTTCGGGATGTCGACGAGCACCGGCCCGGGACGGCCTGTGGCCGCAAGGTGGAAGGCTTCCCGGATCACATCGGGGATCTCCTCGACGTCGGTGATCAGGTAGTTGTGTTTTGTCACCGGCATCGAGATACCCCACGTGTGCGCCTCCTGGAAGGCATCCATGCCGATACTTGTCTGGGCGACCTGCCCGGTTATGGCGACGACCGGGATGGAATCCATGTAGGCGTCCTGGAGCGGGGTGATCAGGTTGGTGGCGGCGGGCCCCGAGGTGACTAAGGCGACCCCGACCCGCCCGGTGGCATGCGCATATCCGGATGCCATGTGGCCGGCGCCTTGCTCGTGGCGGACGAGGATGTGGCGGATGGGGCTGTCGAGCAGGGGGTCGTACGCCGGCAGGATGGCGCCACCGGGCATCCCGAAGACTACGTCGACACCCTCGTGCTCGAGGGCTCGTATCAATGCTTGTGCTCCGGTGAGTGTCTCACTCATGTAGGTCTCCTGGGCGGGTGGCTCGCTTTGATGGATGGGATTAGATGTGATAGGACGCTAGATACGAAAAAACCCTCCGGCTGGAGGGTGGTCGGCGCATGATGACGTCTGGCGACGTCTGCGCCTAGTCGATAAGTACGAGGGTGTGTCTGCGGATGCTTCTCATTTTCTGATGGCTCTCTTGCTTGTGTCGTTGTGGTGAAGGGCGAGTATGCCAGTCACAGTTCAGGTGTCAAGTCCGAACCGTAGCCGACCGCTAGCCTCGTGATGGTTATCGACGTGTGATTGCGAGACCATGAGCAACTTTCGCGGAGTCTGGTTGACGCTACTCGACGCCGCCATCGCCGCGGGCAGAGCCACCCTGCGTGACCTGGACGTCCGTGAAGTACCCGCCGGTCTCCAGCGAGTGGCGGCATACACCGGTGGCAACCTGCCTCCACCATTGGCCTCGAGCCTGCTCGCGGAGATCGACGGCAACGAGTGGTTTCGTCTCAAGGTTGTCGACGATTGGGAAGGTGACCCGGCCAGTCCGCCCGGTTTGTTCCTCGTGCGCCCCGACGGGTGGTGGGTCGATCTGGCGGCGGCGGCCGCAACCGTCGCAGGAACCGGTGAGCGGGCGCAGCTCGCCGACCTGGAGAAGCAGGTGGCGAAGATGGAGGACAAGTGGCGGCGTGCCACCGACAAGGTGACCGAGCAGAAGGCACAGATCGAGACGGAGCGGAAACAGCACCGCGCCAAGGTCGAGTCTGCCAGGGACGCTGCGACCACACGGTTCGAGGCCGAGGTCGAGGGGCTGAAGACCGCCCGCGTAAAAGCCGAGGCCCTTACCGTCGAACTCGGTCGGTTGAGGCAGGAACATCTCGATCTCCAGGAGGCTTTTGCCGGTCTGCGCAGCCGTTTTGCCAAGACACGCCGCCTCCGGGAGGACCCGAGCGGCGGCACAGGGACGTCCGGCTCGATACCGTCCGACCCGGTGAAGCTGGCAAGAATGCTCGATCTCCAGACGGCATCGTTCGGCCGGACGCCGCAAGCCACTCCTCGAGTTGAGAGGAAACCGGCACCGGTGCTCTCGCTGTCCCCCGGGGTCCGCCCCGACTCGGCTGATGCGATCCGCTGGCTGCTCGGGCTTGCAGACCCGGTTGTGGTCCTCATCGATGGCTACAACGCACAATTCCATATCGATCGCAACGATTTCACGTCGGGGGCCGCCCGGAGCAACCTCGTCGCCGCGCTCCGTCGGTTGCGGGCGGCCGGGAAGGCAAGACACCGGATCGTCGCCGTCTTCGACTCGACCCTACCGGGGGATCGGGTCCCGCGGGCTTCGTCGGGTGGTGTCGAGGTGCGCTTCACCGAGAAGGATGTGATCGCAGACGAGGAGATCGTGACTATGGCGGGCAGGCTCGATGAGGTTGTCGTAATCTCGAGCGACCGCGAGGTGCGTGAGGGGTCGGAGGATGTAGGGGCAGTGGTGTTGTGGTCGGAAGCTCTGGCGGAATGGCTGGAGCGCGGCTAGCTATCGATAACCGTCTGGTCGACGCGATTCATCGATACCGGACTTGCCGAGCATCTCGAGGATCGCCGACTCCGTGGTTGCCGTCCCGGCCGGCACATCGCTCGCAGCGGCCTTCCAGACGAGTCGTTGGAGCAACGAGTTGACCGGTGTAGGAATGCCGTGGATGCGACCGAGTTGGACTATCTCGCCGGAGAGATAGTCGACCTCGGTGCTCGGGGTCTGGCGGTGGAGGCTCTGCCACATGGATCCGCCGGGTCGGCGCATATCGCCGATCGTGCCAACGCGTATGTGGTCGGCGCGTCGCTCCCGGTCGTCATCGACCGAGATCGGGTCGATACCGCCGGCAGCGAGAACCCGCTCACCTTCCTCGTTTGCCAGTGCCGTCACACGTCCCCGCCGGGCACCCGGACCGCACAGAGCGTCGACCGCGTTGCCCAGATTGAGCATCAGCTTTCGGTACTTCCAGCGCATGATGTCGGGTCGTGCCACAGACAAGAAGGTGCTGTCTGTGAACGCATCGGCTACGAGCGAGCATGTGACGTCGACGCCGGTCGGGTAGCGGCCGATGTCGAGAATCCCGGTCGTCGGAGTCGAATAGGCACACACCACGCCCGGTTCGAGAAACCCGGTTGGGCACATGACCGTGACGCCGTAGACGTTCGGAAAGAACCGTAAGGCGGTGCGCTCGTTGGCGACACCGTTCTGCACGCAGACGATGGGTGTTGCCTGAGGTGCGTGCCGGGCCATTGTGGCAAGGGCCGTTGCGGTGTCTTGGGACTTGACACACAGCAGGACCACAGTGTTGTCGTCGATGCGTGTGTCGCCGGCATCGTCGACGATGGTCACGTCTAGCCGGCTCGTACCGTCGGGTGTCTCGAGAACCAGCCCGTCGGATCGCATTGCTTCGAAGTGCCGGCCTCGGGCGACAAAGGTGACGTCCCAACCGCTTTGGCGGAGACGGGCCCCGATCACCCCTCCTACCGCACCGGCTCCCAGGATGATGAACCGTGTGTTCCGGCTGATCACAACAACTCAGAGCACCAGTTCAGCCAGGGTCCGGAGTGTGCCGGGGTCGGTTGGGGTCAGGGCCATGGTGGTCACCGGGGATTCCCGCCAGGCTTCGAGACGATCCCGGATCATCTCCCGTGTCCCAATGAGGCTCAGGTCGTCTACCAGTGCATCCGGGATTGCGGCGGTGGCCTCCATCTTCTTTCCCGCCAGGTACAGGTCCTGAACCTGGGCGGCTGCCTCCTCATAGCCGTAACGGCAGGCGAGATCGTTGTAGAAATTCTTGCCTTTGGCTCCCATGCCGCCGACGTAGAGCGCCAGCATCGGTTTGATTCTGTTGCGCGCCGCCTCGAGGTCGTCGGTCTCGATCGCCTGAAGAGACGCCACGGTGTCGAATCGGCTCGCCTTGTCTCCCTCTCCGGATCGAGAGAAACCCTCAGCCAGGAGCGGGCCGTATACGTCGCCTGCCCGATCGGGGGAGTAGAAGATCGGCAGCCAGCCGTCGGCGATCTCGGCGGTGAGCGAGACGTTCTTGGGGCCGATGGCCGCCAGATAGACCGGGATCGCACGGGTCGGGTGGGTCATCAGCCGGAGTGGCTTACCCAGTCCGGTGGCGTCGGCTCCCCGGTACGGGATCTGGTAGTGCGTGCCGTCGTAGGTGAGTTTGTCTTCGCGGGCCATGGCGCGGCGAACGATCGACACATACTCCCGCGTCTTGCCGAGAGGCTTGCCGTAGGCGACGCCATGCCACCCCTCGACGACCTGTGGTCCCGAGAGCCCGAGACCCAAGAGGAACCGCCCGCCGCTCAGCTCGTTGAGCGTCACCGCCGTCATCGCGGTCATCGCCGGGGTGCGCGCCGGGATTTGCAGTATTCCCGATCCGACTTTGATGGTGCTGGTGCGGGCTGCGATCCACGACAGCACAGTCACCGCATCCGACCCCCACGCCTCTGCGACCCAGACGGAGTCGTAGCCGAGCTTTTCTGCCTCCTCGATGAACCCGAGGTCCGTACCGGAGCCTCCCGCCCAGTAGCCGATGTTGATGGCGAGTTTCACGGTTCTCCGTATCCGTCGAGACATCCGTCGAGACATCCGTCGATGATGCAGCCTGAAGCTACCACGAAGCTGTCTCGGGTTTCTGTCACACGCTGTGGATAAGTTGTGGCCAGGCTCCCAGGAGGCACGGAACAATGATCATCGACTGCAACACATGCAGGCTACAAGCGACCACGACGTGCGACGAGTGCATCGTGCCGGTGCTGCTCAACCAGATGGCAGGCCCCTTCGACTTGACGGACGATGAGGCCGCGGCTTTGGACAATCTCGCCGACGCCGGTTTGGTCACACCGCTGCGGCTGGTAACCGGTGACGGCAAGAGCGCAGCCGGGTAGTCCACCGGGCGATAGGCTCCGAGAGGATGAAAGAGCTGCTTCGCCAAATTGCCCTGGATGCCGGTGCAGCCGGGTTCGGTGTCACCACGGCCGAAGAGTTCGATGGTGTCGCCGACACACTCAAAGATCGTGTCACCACCGGACTCGCAGGTCGCACGAGATTCACATATAAGGACCCGGAGCGAGCGGCGGATGTCGGCGTCTCGTTCCCATGGGCAAACAGCATCGTTGCACTGTCCTGGGCCTACCTGCCGGAGGCGGGGTCGCCCGGCGCGGGAGCGGCCGGAGAGGGCAGAGTCGCCCGCTTTGCCACCAAAGACCACTACACGGGTCTAGACCATGTCGCCGGCACACTCCGGCGGGAGCTTGCAGGCGTGGGACACCGGGCCGAGGTGTTGATCGACGATGACCGGCTCGTCGATCGTGCCGCTGCAGTGCGGGCCGGGGTCGTCTGGTGGGGTAAGAGCTCGATGGCTCTCGATCCCAAACACGGCCCGTGGCTGCTGCTCGGGTCGGTGGTGACGGACGCTGTGCTGGAACCGGATCATCCGATGCTCCGGGATTGTGGCACGTGCGATGCCTGCATTCCCGCCTGTCCCACCGGTGCCATCATCGCCCCGGGTGTCTTGGACGCCAACCGCTGTCTAGCCCACTGGTTGCAGACGGCTGGGGTCTTCCCGGAGGCTCTCCGTATTCCGCTGGGGGACCGGGTCTACGGATGTGACGACTGTCTCGATGCCTGCCCGCCGGGCCACAAGCAGCTGAGTAGAGGTCTTTCGATCCAAGGCAGGGTCGACCTCGTCGGTCTGCTCACCACCGACGACGAAGCCCTGCTGGGGCGTTTCGATCACTTCTACTTGCCGGGCAGGCGACCCCGCATCCTGCGACGAAACGCAATCATCGCACTTGGCAACAGCTGGCATGATCGGCCCGATGGTGACGAAAAGTCAAAGGCGATCGATCTTTTAGGCAGTTACCTATCGCACTCTGAGGAGGTCCTGCGGATTCACGCCGCCTGGGCTCTCGGCAGGATCGGTGGTGACGAGTCCGAGCAGCATCTCCGGGCCCGGCAGGTCAACGAGCCTGTGACCGAAGTGCTAGCCGAGATCGAACGAGCGCTCGAGCAGGTCTACGCTTCACCGTTGCGCGACATGCGCCGATGAGTCAACGCCGATGAGTCAACCGCCGGTGAGCTGGTACAGGATGGAGAGAGTGTCTTGGTAGCGGTATACGCCATAGCCACAGCGCTGGGAGTTGTCGGGATCATCGCCTGGGTGACTCTCGGTATGGTCGCCACCGCGGTGCCGGGCAAGTCGTCGCTCGACCCGGAGCTCCGTTACGGGTACCCGGGGCGGTCGGTCGTAGCCGGCGTCACCGGGTTCGGTCTTGCCGGCATGTCGGCCTCCTATGCCGGGGGCGGCACAGTGGTTGCGCTTGTCGCGGCTGTGGCGGGGGCGGCGGGTCTTGTCCTTATCGGCCGCTACCTGGGTGTCGAGGAAGACGCGGACGGGGACTCGGCTTGATCCACATCATCTCGGATATCCACGGTGCGGTCGCCGCTTTGCGGGCGTTGGTCAAATCGGATCCCGGAACGCTGCTGATCCTCGGTGATCTGATCAATTTCATCGACTACCGCGACCACACCGGGATAGTCAGCGAGGTCGCCGGGGGTGAGTTCGTTGCCGACGTCGTGCGACTACGGACCGCCGGGGACTTTACGGGAGCGGGGGAGCTGTGGCGGAACTATTCGCGGGGCCATGAGGAGGAGTATCGGCATCGGTATGCCACGGCTATTGCCGCGGCCTATGACGAGATCTGTGAGCCGCTCGACGGGGCAAGTGGCTATGTGACTTACGGAAACGTTGACAACCCCGACGTCATGAAGCGCTATCTACCGAGTTCGATGCGATTCGTCGAGGCCGAGCGAATCGAGATCGAGGGAGAGGTCTTCGGGATCGTCGGTGGCGGCGTGCCGACCATAAACTCGCCCGGCGAGATCGACGACCGGCTCATGTCGGAGCGGCTGGCGTCCATCGGGCATGTAGACGTGCTGTGCACCCATGTGGCTCCCGCAGTGCGACCCCTCGCCGCCGATGTAGTGGGCGGCCGGGCGAAGGGATCCGTGCCTGTGCGCGAATACCTCGAGCGCCATCAGCCACGGGTCCACTACTTCGGTGACATCCACCAACCTCAGGCGGTCTCGTGGACGATTGGGACGACTACCTGTGTAAATGTCGGCTACTTCCGTGCGACCGGCCGCGCCATCGCCCACTATGCAGGTTGACCTGGAGAGCCTTGCGGCCGGATACGAGCATCGGCCAACCTCGACGGCCGGTCTTGCCCGGGCGGCGAGGGCGGCACGCTCAGCGAACCTTGGCCCCGGCCGTGTCGCAGTCGACGTAGGCGGTGGCAGGGGCGGCCACGCAGCGGTGTGGGCAGAAATGGGCGCCACAGCGATAGTTGTCGATCCATCGGCGATGATGACACGTCGGGCGCTGCTCGAGCCGGGCATTGTCGCCATCCGGGCCACGGCTCAGACGCTCCCGATAGGTGGGGGCACCGTGTCGCTCGTCTACTTCCACCTCTCGATCCACTACGGCGATTGGCGTCGTTCGATCGACGAAGCGCTTCGGGTGCTGGACGCCACAGGCGAATGCTGGATCTGGACCATGGGCGAGGAGCACCACCGCACCTCATTCCTGACCAGGTGGTTCCCGACCGTCGGTGACATTGACAGCGAACGGTTCCCACGACCCGAAGAAGTCGTCGCCTACCTGGAGGAGAGAACGGCGTATGTCGAGACGGGCCGGGAGGTCGAACACAAGGTAATGCCCGCGGGCACCTGGCGTCGAGCCGTTGCCGCCCGGTTTGTCAGCACCCTCCAGCTGATTTCCGACGTTGAGTTTCGGTCGGGTCTGATAGCGTTCGACGAGGCCCATCCGGATCCGAACGTGACAATCGACTACGAGTTGACGTTCGACTGGATACACGCAGGCAATGAGTCAGGACGCTTGCAATTGTAAGCGTTATTGCGACTACGCTTGCAATTGCGAGCATTGGAAGGATAGACCTATGACAATGGAAGGCACGGTCCAGAGCATCGAAGTCTCGGCCGATGTCCAGACGATTTACGGAGTCGCACTCGATCTCGAGGCGTATCCGAAGTGGGCCACCGGAGTCAAAGCGGTGGAGATCGAAGAAGAGGACGAGCAAGGGCGTCCCCTCCGTGTTTCGTTTGTTGCCGACGCCATGATCAAAGAGATCACATACACCCTGCTCTACCACTACGACCTCGAGGACGGCTTCTCCTGGATCGCCGAGCCCGGTCGGGACATCAAGGCCATGGACGGAAGCTACAGGTTCAGGGCATTGGAGGAGGGGGGAACCGAGGTGCTCTACGCCCTCAAGGTCGACCCCGCGTTCACGGTCCCCGGGTTCCTACGCCGCCAGGCGGAAAAGCAGATTGTCTCGAATGCACTACGCGGTTTGAAAAAACGCGCCGAAGCGTTGTGATCGATGCGGGTCGTGCTCGTAACCGGCAAGGGCGGTGTCGGTAAGACGACGGTCTCGGCGGCGACGGCGGTGCGCGCCGCCGATCTCGGGCACAGGACTCTCGTCATGTCCACCGATCCCGCCCACTCACTCGCCGACGCGTTCGAGCTCGACTTTGGTGACGAGCCCACACAGGTGACGCCGTTGCTCGCCGCCCAGCAGATCAACTCGCAGCAGCGGATCGAAGAGTCGTGGGGCGAGGTGCGGGACGCGCTCACCGACCTGTTCGATTGGTCGGGGCTCAAAGGCATCGAAGCCGAGGAGCTCACTGTGTTCCCCGGCATGGACGAGATCTTCTCACTCGTGACGGTACGGGACCACGTTCGATCCGGTGACTATGACGCGGTCATCGTTGACTGTGCCCCGACGGCAGAGACTCTGCGGCTGCTCAGCCTTCCCGAAGTGCTGTCGTGGTACATGGAGAAGATGTTCCCGATCGGGCGGCGTGTTGCCAAGGTGGTGCGGCCGATGCTCACCAAGGTCACTTCGATGCCTGTCGCAGACGACAAGGTGTTCGAGGCCATCCAGCGCTTCTACGACCGGCTCGACGGGATCCGGGAGATACTCGCCGACCCCGAGACGACCAGCGCCCGTCTGGTTATGAACCCGGAGAAGATGGTTATCGCCGAGGCCAGACGCACCTACACATACCTGGGTCTGTTCGGTTACGCGGTGGATGCGGCCATCGTCAATCGAGTCCTCCCTGAGAGCGTCAGTGACGGCTACTTTGCCAAGTGGCGTGAGATTCAGAAGGAATACCTTGCCGATGTCGAGGAGGGGTTCGCCGATGTCGACATCCGGTATCTCCCGTATTTCGACGAGGAGATGATCGGTATCGACCGGCTGCGCATCCTTGGCGAGACTCTGTTCAGTGACGATGATCCGCTGGCGAGACTCTCGGAGGGCCGTCCGTTTCGTGTCGAGGAAGTCGGTGAGGACGTGGTGCTGGTTCTGGGAGTGCCACATGCGGAGAAGCCCGATGTGGACGTCGTGCGGCATGGCAATGAGATGGTGGTGACGGTTGGCCCATACCGGCGGGCGATAGTTCTGCCCGATTCGCTGGCACGACGCCACGTCCGTCGTGCCCAGTTAACCGCAGGAGAGCTACGTATCACCTTCAGCCTTGCCGGCTGAGTACTCTGGCAGCCACAGGATTGAATGGATCGTTGGTTGGACACATGGACGAGAAACAGGATCTGAAGGCTGCCGTGACGATAGGGCTGCGCCGGGCGGCGCTGCACTGGCTACGCGCCGGTTACGAAGTGGTCGCCGGGGTCGGTGCTCTCCTCAACGAAGTTGCCGAGTCGCGCCATAGTGAAGCCGCCGTCGAAGAGACGGGCGACACCGACGACGGCCCGGTTCGCATCGAGCTCGACTGAGAGGAACGGCAGTGGTCGCAACCGTTGGAATCGACCTGGGCGGAACGAAGCTCCAAGCGGTTCGAGTAGAGGATGGCGAGGTCGTGGCGCGCGAACTGTTTGCGACGCCAAACGAGGACTTCATGAAGTCGGCGATGGCCGCGATCCGTGAGATGTGGAGTGACGACGTAGCCGCGGTTGGGGCGGGGATCGCCGGGCTCGTGCGCTATCCGGACGGTGTGTTCGTGTGGGGCCCGCATGTGCCGGGAGCCAAAATACCGGTGCGGGACCTACTCGAGGCTGAGTTCGGCGTGCCGGCGGCGGTCGACAATGATGCCAACACTGCGGCACTGGCCGAGCTGCACTCGGGGGCGGCGGTTGGCAGGTCTCATGTGTTGCTGGTGACCCTCGGAACCGGGATCGGCGGCGCAGTGATCGCAGACGGCGAGGTGTATCGAGGGTCGTCGTTTGCAGGTGAGTGGGGCCACATGCTGTATCAAGCCAACGGTCTCCAGTGTGACTGTGGCAAGCGGGGCTGTTGGGAGACGGTGGCTTCCGGCCCGGCGCTTGCCCGGCTCGGGCGAGAATTCCATGCGCTGAACCCCGGTGGTCACCTCGCCAAGGTCCTCGAGAAGGAAGACTTCAGTGCAGAAACGCTGACCTATGCCGCCGATGCCGGCGACGAGACTGCCCGCGGGCTTGTCAGCCAGGTGGGTGCCGCGTTCGGACAGGGTCTCTGCAGCTTGATCGCCGTATTCGACCCCGAGTTGATCGTGGTGGGGGGCGGGCTCGGCTCCGTCGGCGAGTCGCTGCTCGGCCCTGCCCGTCGGGTTGCGGCAGATGCGCTTCACGGCGGGGCGCACCGGCCGCTGCCTCCGATTGTCGTTGCAGAGTTGGGTCCCGAGGCAAATGCGATCGGCGCTGCGTTGTTGGCGGCACAGAACCTGAGCTGAGCCGGAGTGGAAGGAGACATGGACGCTATGTCCGACATACAACCGGAGCACCCAGAGGTCGTCGACAACTCGCTTGCGCTCGTCCTGCACCCGCTGGACACGACGGAAGTGGTTCCGGTGCGGAGCAAGCAAGAGATCCTCAAGGAGGTTGCGCTACTTGTCCCCAACCTGGCCAAGTTGCTGTTTCGGTTGCTCAAGGATCGGCGTGTGCCGCTGCGGCGAAGGCTGGCGATGGGTGCCGTTGGGATCTACGTGGTCTCGCCGGTCGACCTCATCCCCGACGCCATTCCCATTGTCGGTGGCATCGACGACGTGCTGGTCCTCGCCTTTGCCATCGACTACCTGCTCGATGCCAGTCCCGAGAAGGTCATCGAGGAGCACTGGGACGGGTCCGACGACGCGCTGGAGTTGGTGCGCGGCATCGCCGCCTGGGGTGTCGAGATGCTCCCCGACCGTCTTCGCCGCCTCGTCATACGCGTCTAGCGCGGGAGGGAGAAGAATGTGTGGCTGAGGGCATTGCTCGGCCACTCAGGCGGGACGCGGCTACTCTCCACGGGCATGGACTTTCGCAGAATCAACAACCTCCCGCCGTATGTGTTTGCCGAGGTGAACCAGCTGAAGCAGGAAGCGCGCCGGGCAGGCGAAGACATCGTCGACCTCGGGTTTGGCAACCCCGACATCCCGTCACCCGACTTCGTGGTCGACAAGCTGGGAGAGGCGGCAAGGAATGGGCGTAATCACAGGTACTCAGCGTCCCGGGGGATCCCAAACCTGCGGAAGGCCATCACCGAGAGGTATCAGAGACGCTTTGGAGTCGAGCTCGATCCGGAAACCCAGGCGATAAACACGATCGGTGCCAAGGAAGGTCTGTCCCACCTGCTGTGGACCCTCGTTCAGCCGGGTGACGTCGCCCTCGTCCCTGAGCCCTCCTATCCCATCCACATTTACGCACCGGCGCTGGCCGGCGCCGAGGTACGGCGAGTGCCGGTGTTGCACCGGGCCGATTACTTCGAGCATCTTCATGAGGCATTTCTCGATTCCTGGCCGCGGCCGCGGGTGATCATCACATCGTTCCCACACAACCCGACCACCAAGACAGTTGGTATCGAGTTCTGGGAGCGTCTCGTTGGTTTCGCCCGTGAGCACGAAGTGATGCTGGTCCACGATTTTGCGTATGCAGACATCACCTTCGACGGCTACGTCGCTCCGAGCATGCTCCAAGTCCCCGGTGCCACCGAAGTCGGTGTCGAGCTGTACACATTGACAAAAGGCCATTCGATGGCCGGGTGGCGGGTTGGTTTTGTAGTCGGCAACGCCAAGATGGTCGCCGCCCTCGCCAAGCTGAAGTCGTACCTCGACTACGGAACGTTCCAGCCCATTCAGATTGCTTCGATCCTCGCGCTCAACGAGGGGGACAAGCACGTCGGTGACGTCCAGGCGGTTTACAAGAAGCGCCGGGACGTTCTTGTCGATGGGTTGAACCGGGCCGGCTGGCCGATCGAGAAGCCACAGGGCACGATGTTCGTGTGGGCTCCGATCCCCGAGGAGTACTCGGAGATGAAGTCGCTCGAGTTCACCTTTCACCTCCTCAAGGAGGCCAAGGTGGCGGTCAGCCCCGGGATGGGGTTTGGACCGAGCGGTGAGGGTTACGTGCGGTTTGCGCTGGTCGAGAACGAGCACAGGACCGGGCAGGCGGTACGTGGCATCCGCAAGGCACTCGACCGTTTGAGCCCGGTCGCCTGATGCCGTTCAAGGACGGCATCGCGGACTTCAGATCCGACACGGTCACACACCCGACCCCGGAGATGCTCGCGGCGATGGCCGATACCCACGTCGGCGACGACGTCTACGGCGAGGACCCCACGGTCAACGCACTTCAGGAGGAAGTGGCGGCCCTGCTCGGTAAGGAGGCAGCCCTGTTCACCCCGTCCGGGACGATGGGCAACCAACTTGCGATCGGGACACAAACGAGCCCTGGTGACGAGGTCATCTGTGTGGAAACCGCCCACGTACGCAACTACGAGCACGGCGGTGCGTCGGCGAACTTTGGGGTCTCGTTTCGCACCGTGCCGAGCCCAAACGGCGAGATGTCCCGTCGCGCCGTTCAGGAGGCCGCAGCCGGAACCGCATACCACCTGCCCCGGGTGACATTGTTGTGCTGGGAGAACACCCACAACGTGTCCGGCGGTACGGTCGTGTCTCAGGACGTCATCGAAGCCGGCTCCGAGTACGCCCGATCGATCGGTCTCCGTGTCCACATCGACGGTGCCCGCTTGTGGAATGCATCCGTCGCATCCGGAGTAGCCGCGGCCACGATCGTGCGTCCTGCAGACACCGTCATGTTCTGTTTCTCGAAAGGTCTCGGCGCACCGGTCGGCTCCATCGTCGCAGGCGACGCCGGCTTTATCGCCGAGGCACGCTGGATTCGGGCAAGGCTCGGCGGCGGGATGCGTCAGGCTGGAGTACTGGCTGCAGCGGCCAAAGTGGCGCTTGACAACAGGGAACGGCTCGTCGAGGACCACGCCAATGCGCGTCGTCTCGCTGAAGGGATCGAGGCGCAACACCCAGGAGCAGTCGATGCGGGAGCGGTGGCCACCAACATGGTGCTGGTGCGCGAAGCAGGGCTGCCTGTACCTGCCGCGGTGCTGATCGACGAGCTGGCGAACGCGAGTGTCAAGACCGCGCTCATCACCCCAGGGGTCATTCGTTTCTGCACCCACCACAACATCGACGCGGCGGATGTCGACCGGGTGCTTGCCGTCACGGGGTCCCTCAAAGGCTGAACTTGCATCCCTCGACGTCTTTGAGCGACTGCTCGGCAAACCCGATGTGCTGTCCATAGCCGGCATTGCCGACGTACGAGTGGTATCTGGCATGCACCGGATCAGCGGCAAGGTTGATCAGCGACACCACCGTGTTGACCAACCCCTGTCCCTGATGCCCTCGGCCGATACCGTAGATGAACGCCTCACGGGCGCAACGGCCGGCGATCTTCTCGTTGATGAGCGCATGGCCGTCTTCATGCTCGCGGCTTCCTGCGGTGCTCCCATACGCCGGGACGAGTTCGACTGTGATTGTCGTCACTATCACCCGTTCCTTGTCGAGGTCGACGTCGAACAGCGGGGTCGCAGTAGCGACGGCCGCACCGGAGTGGAACATGTCGGCGGGTGTGGTGGCAACGTCGCGCAGGAGATCATCGTTATCTGCCACCCGCTGGAGGGCGCGGGCGATCCGGGGGTCGGTCTCGGCGATGCTCATCGACTGCAGCTCCAGCCGCAGGTCGCCGACGATGCGATCGACCGATGGGGCGATGGGCAAGAGCAGCACCACCGTGTCGCCGGTCAGGACCGTGACCGGTGTGTCGGCGCTCACCCGGGCTGCGCTCACCATGCTGAAGGCGAGCATGCCTGCGGCGATGCCGACTATGGGTACGATGGCTCGACGCATGATGTTGCCATCGGCACCTGCTCCGATCGCCGTAACGGTTTCTTGGTGGCGCGAGTCAGACCCCCGATGCAATACGCGGTTCTCTTCCCAGGACAAGGCAGCCAGCACGTAGGCATGGGTGCCGACGTGTTTGCCGCACGGCCCGATCTGCTCGGCTCTGCCGCCGATGAGGTGCTGGGCTGGTCACTCCAAGACATGTGTGAACACGGCCCAGAGGAGGGATTGGTCCGCACCGACCGGGCACAGCCTGCCCTCTACAGCGTTGCCTTTGCCCTTTGGGAGGCCCTTGTGGTCAAGGTTGGTGAGCTTCCTGTGGCGGCTGCCGGTCACTCGGTGGGGGAGTACACGGCGCTGGCAGCGGCCGGTGTGCTCGGCTATTTCGACGGCCTGCGGCTCGTTGCCGCCAGGGGCAGGGCGATGGCAGAGGCGACTCGAGATGCAGCGGGGTCGATGGCCGCTGTGATCGGCGCCGACCTCGACATCGTTGAGCAGGTTGTCGCCAAGATGCGGGGTGACGGCGATCAGGTCTGGGTGGCGAACGTCAATGCCCCGGGACAGGTAGTCGTCGGTGGCTCTGGCGCAGCGATCGACCGTCTCACCAAAGATGCCGGGGAGCACGGGCTTCGTCGGGTGATCCCGATCAACGTCGCCGGGGCGTTTCATACCCCGATGATGGCCGGGGCGCGCCGGGAATTGGACACTGCGCTGGCGGATGCGGCCTTCTATCCCGGTGACTTCCCGGTATGGTCGAACCTAGAAGCGGAGCCGATCACCGATCCCGCTGCGTCTCTGTCGGGACAGCTCACCGGGACGGTTCGGTTCTCGGAGTCACTGGCGGCCATGCACGCGGCAGGGGTTGAGACATTTGTCCATGTTGGCCCGGGCGATGTTACCGCCGGTCTCGCAAAACGTAGCGTCAAGGACGCCGCCGTCATTACTGTGTCATCGCTCGATCACATCGAAGCGGCGGTAGCGCAGCTGACCGCATGATGAAACGGGAAGGGAGTCCGATGCGACACGCAGCCATTGTCGGCTGGGGCGAGTACACGCCCCCGGCTGTGCTGAGCAACGAGGATCTGGCGTCGGTGATCGATACCAGCGACGATTGGATCACTACACGCACCGGTATCAAGGAGCGGCGCATCAGCCACGTGCCCAACGCCGATATGGCCACCGCTGCCGCCCGCAGGGCGCTGGCAGCAGCCGACCTCGCGGCCGAGGACATGGACCTGATCGTGGTGGCTACCTGCAGCCCTGACCGGGCCGTACCTTCGGTTGCGGCCTATGTGCAGCGGGCATTGGGGGGCCTCGGAGCCACCATGGATGTCAACGCCGCCTGTAGCGGCTTCATCTATGCGCTGACCGTCGCCAACGGGATGATCGCTGCGGGGAATGTCAACCGCGCTCTCGTGATCGGAGCCGAGCGGCTCTCCTCGTTCCTCGACTTTCACGATCGCACCACCGCGGTCTTGTTTGGCGACGGGGCCGGGGCTGTAGTCGTCGAGGCGTCAGATGGCCCTGAAGGGCTGCTGTCGTCGAACCTCCACTCTGACGGCTCGCTCACCGAGATCCTCAGGATCAGGGGTTCCGGGACCGAGGTCGTGTTCGACCCCGATGTGCCGACAACGGTCGACATGGAGGGTCGGGAGGTGTTCCGGAACGCGGTCACACGGATGGGTGAGGCCGCAGTAGTCGCCATCGACAGTGCCGGGCTCAGCATCGAGGATATCGACGTTCTCCTCTCGCATCAGGCGAACGTCCGAATCATCGACGCCATGGCCAAGCGTCTACGGGTCGACTCCGACCATGTCTACACCAACATCCACGCATACGGGAACACATCGGCTGCTTCGATCCCGATCGCGCTGTCGGAAGCGCTCGACCAAGGTGTCATCAAGCCGGGGGATCTGATCGCCATGGTCGCGTTTGGCGGCGGCCTCACGTGGGGCGCCGCGGTGGTGCGCTGGGGGGACCGGATCGAGCGATTGCGGGAGAGCGAATCCGGCATCCCAGGCACAGACAAGACGGGGCTCGAGCTGCTGGCGGCCCGGGTGCAGGGTTTGGGGATCGAATGAGAGAGGATGGACGTGTCGCGCTGGTCACCGGCGGTTCCCGCGGGATCGGGCGTGCTATCGCCTTGCGTCTCGCTGCCGCCGGGCATCAGGTGGCGGTCAACTACGTCGCCAACGAAGATGCCGCCATCGAGACGGTCACCGCCGTCAAGACGGCGGGTGGCACCGCATCAGCCGTTCAGGGCGACGTCGGCGATGAGGCCTCTGTCCAAGCGCTCATCGACCAGGTGTCGGACACGCTTGGCGCTGTCGAGATCCTCGTCAACAACGCTGGGATCACCCGCGACGACCTGCTCATGCGGATGAAGCCGGAGGCGTGGGATGCGGTTATCCAGACCAACCTCAAGTCCGTCTACCTGTGCAGCAGGGCCGTATTGCGGGGCATGTTGCGGGCGAAATGGGGGAGGATCATCAACATCTCCTCGGTAGCGGGCGTCTATGGGAATCCCGGTCAGGCGAACTACGCCGCCGCCAAAGCCGGCGTCATCGGGTTTACCCAGTCCCTTGCGAAGGAGATCGGTTCCCGTGGCATCACCGTCAACGCGGTCGCCCCGGGATTCATCGAGACCGACATGACGGCAGCGCTCGGCGAGGACGCCGCAGCCGCAGCCGTCCAACAGATCACCTTGGGCCGGTTGGGCCGTCCCGAGGAAGTGGCGTCGGCAGTTGGCTATCTTGCATCTGCGGACGCTTCGTACATCACCGGCCAGACCATCGTTGTCGATGGCGGGCTGGCTATCTGAGCAGGAAGGCAGCAGCAAATGGAAAGACCGGAAATCGAGGCGAAGTTGGTTGATCTGCTCGTCGACGAGCTTGGTCTCGAGCGCGAGAGCATCACGATGGAGGCCCGGTTCGAAGAGGATCTCGACGTCGACTCGCTTGGTGTCGTGGAGCTTCTGATGGCGCTCGAGGACAACTTCGATGTCAAGATTCCCGATGAAGAAGCAGAGAAGATCACCACGGTAGGTGAGGCTGCCGATCTGGTCAGCCAGAAACTGAACGCTTGACATGGATCGTCGCCGCGTAGTGGTGACCGGGCTGGGGACGATGAACCCCCTAGCCCATGACGTCGACGGCACCTGGGACGCTTTACTCGACGGCAAGTCGGGGGCGGCGCCGGTGACCCTGTTCGACGCGTCGCGTTTGGCAACGCACTTTGCCGCCGAGGTCAAGGAGTTCGATCCGGACGTCTATATGCCGCGTAAGGAATCGCGGCGGATGGACCGCAGCACGCTGCTGATGTGGGCGGCCACCAGCCGGGCGATGGCCGACGCCGGTCTCGAGTTCGAAGAGGGTGACCCGGCCGCGGAGCGTGCCGGCGTTGTATGTGGCACCGGCATCGGTGGTATCGGCACGACACAGACTCAGATCGAGTTGCTCAACGAACGCGGTCCGGAGCGGATCTCGCCGCTGGCAATCCCCATGATCATGGGCAACCAGGCGGCGGGAGCCATCTCGATCGGCTTCCACATGGCGGGGCCGAGCACTTGCACGGTGACGGCGTGCGCCGCCTCGGCCAACGCCATCGGCGACGCCGCGGAGATCATCCGGCGTGGTGTTGCCGACGTGATGGTCGGCGGAGGGATGGAAGGCTCCGTTACAGAGTTTGCCATGGGTGGGTTCAACTCGATGAAGGCGCTGAGTACCCGTAACGACGACCCGGAGGCGGCAAGCCGGCCCTTCGAGAAGGACCGGGATGGGTTTGTGCTGGGTGAGGGTGCGGGCTCATTGGTGCTCGAGGAGTTCGAGCACGCCCGTGCCAGGGGCGCTCATGTCTACGGTGAGTTGGTGGGTTACGGGATGTCGGCAGATGCTTATCACATCACGCTCCCTCGTCCTGGAGGTGGAGGTGCGGCAAGGGCTATGCAAGGCGCGCTCAACGACGCACGTGTCGGTCCGGAGGCCGTCGGCTACATCAACGCTCACGGGACCGCTACGCCCGCCAATGACGTCACCGAGACGATGGCGATCAAGACGGTGTTTGGCGACCACGCTTACGAGATCCCGATTTCGTCGACAAAGTCGATGACCGGTCACATGCTTGGCGGAGCCGGTGCCGTCGAGGCGCTGATCTCGCTCAAGGTGCTCAACGAGGGTGTGGTACCGCCGACGATCAACCACACGACACCCGATCCCGAGTGCGACCTCGACTACGTCCCCAACGAGCCGCGCAAGGCGGACGTCAACTACGTGCTCTCCAACTCATTCGGCTTTGGCGGCCACAACGTCTCGCTGCTTTTCAAGTCCATCTAGTCGGGGACCGGGGCTGTTCAGTCTCGTCCCTCTCGGGTGGCCAGATCGACAACATTCCCCACTGGGTCTGCAAGGGTCCACCAGGCGGGGCCGCGGTCGTCGCGCAGCCGGCCACCGGCCGCAATCGCCGCGGCGAGTGTGGACTCACCCTGGTCGGGTGGCACGAAGACATCCACATGGATTCGGCTGCGGTGCCGGCGTGGTTCGGCCAGGGTCTGAAACCAGAAAGGTGCGCCACGTCGGTGTGGGTCGATCAGGTCCTCCTGGCCGAGGTCGTTGTACCCCAGCACCGCCTTCCAGAATGGCATCACATCTGAGGGGAGGTGCGCTGCCACCGTTGAGCTCGCGGCGACGCTCCCAAACCTTCTTGCGGTGGCTGCCGCCAACTCACGTCCCGCCCACCAGGCGGACAAGCTCCGTGCCGTGCTGAGAAGGGCCCGGATCCCCGGAGATCGGGCGGGCTCAGCGCGAGATGTCGTACCCAGCTACGCACGAGCCGGGGGAGGTCAGAGGTCGGTGGTATTGCAGCCGCTGGTGGCGGGTGGCTCGCCTCGGTCCTGGGATTCCCGGTACTCGTCAAAGGAACGGGCAACCAGTGTGACCACGAGGCCAACCCCGAAGAGTGCGCCGATACCGGTTGCGGCTGCCGCCGTTGTCTCGAAAGCTGGGCAGCCGGCGGGCTCGCACACCGCGCCGACGACCGTTGCGCCGATGTAGGCCCCGACGCCCGCGCTGATCCCCACCGAGGTTGCGACGAGCGGCCGTACCCCCAACACACCGACCATAACTGCGATCGCCAGTCCGACGACGGCACCTGTGGCGACCCAGATCGCGGTGCTGCCGACCAACCAACCAGCGCCACCGCCGACGACGGTGGCGCCGAGGATCGGCGGCCAGCGCCGTTTCGACAGAGTCGGGATACCGGTCATGGGCGCCGTCTTCGTGGTGCCGGAAGTTCCGGTGCCGGGTCCACCGCCAGCCGCGCCGGGGCCGTCCAGGCAAGGTAAGTCAGCGCCACCCCGGCACCGAGCATCAACACCGCTCCACCCGGCGGGCTCGAAATCGCCGCCACGACCACAACTACGGGAAGGCCAAATCGCAAACCCAGCAGCGCCCACGTGCCACCACGCATGTATCCCCAGCAGAGCAGCACCCCCAGCGCACCCAGCGCACCATGCGCAGGCTGCAACCCGGAAGGGGATGCCAGACCGACCAGGGGTACCAAGGCGAAGGACCCGATCGCCAGGAGTATCGGCTCGAGACCGGGGGCCCCTGCAGCAGGGCGTTCCCTGAGCCATCCCTTCAGCCACGGCCCGGACAACCCCGTAAGGGCGAATCCGCCGGACACGACCCCGGCGACGAGCCACGGCTCGATCTCCCCCACCAACACAACCAACAGCTCGGCGACGAGCAAGCCTGCTGCGAAGCGGCGGGTCCACCCGCCCCGGCCGAGCAGCAAACCCGCTACCGCCGCGACGCTGTACACCAGCGCACCGAGTGCGATTGCAATGGCCGAATCTGCTGCAAACGGTTCGGGGAAGACAACGAGGTGAATCGTCCACGAGAGACCAGATGCCATGACGAGGGCGGCGATCACAAACGGCATACGCACGATGCCTCTCACCTCCACGTTCGATCGATCGGACCGGCTACTGCGACGGGCGGGTGTCAATCGAGCCCGGGATCCGGTTGTTGCCCAGGTATGCAAAATACCTGTAGATGCCCGGCGGGAGCTGGCTGAAATCGACCTGGAAGGCGTCGCCCGAGGCCAGGGTCGGGCTGGTTTCCCATTCGCCCTCCCTTGCCTCGAGGATGTACTCACGATCCGCTTCGTCCTCGTGACGCCATTCGATGATCCAGATCTCGTCGAGATCGAGCTCCACATTCGATGGCCGGAATCTCCCACCTTCGATGATCACCACCTGGACACCCTGTGGCGGCGGTTCGGTTGTGGTGGTTGTGGTCGGCTGGCGGTTCGCCGCAAGGGCTTGATCGGATGGGCCGCTGGCACAAGCACCCAGTCCGAGTGCAAGGATGACACTCACCAAGACCCAGCGAAGTCGCACGATTCTCCTTGTGTTGGTTGATTCGATATTGGTTGATTCGATGTTGTTTGGATTCGCGTGATCGCGAGCAGACATTGTAACCCAGACGGGAGTTTCCTGATCGGACCGCTACCCACCGGGCGCCCATCGTGAGACGGTCACCCATGTTCCGTCGCCGTGCTCGAGGGTGGTCACCGAGCAGTGTGTCGGCTTGTCACGATGAAAAACGTCGGCCGTCGAGCCGGTCAGGTTCATATGTGTTGCGTGCAGCGGGTCCTCGTGGGAGACAAACACGACGTCTCCCGTGGAGCCATCGACCCAGTCGTCGATTGCCGTGGTCAATCTGTCGACGACCTGGTGGAGCGACTCGGGGGAGAACGGGAGGTCAAATGGATCGGCCAGATACGCCTCCAGCTCGCCCGGGAATGTCAAGGGCAGTTTCGGCCATAACGCTCCACGCCACCTCATCGCAAGCCCCCACTCGGTGAGGCGTCGTTCTGTGACGAGCTCTGCTCCGGCGCCGATCAGTGTGGCGGTCTCGATGGCGCGGTCGAGTGGCGACGTGACGATGCGTCGGACCGTCCTGTTCGCCAGATAGTCGCCGGCAGCGGCAGCCTGTGCCCGTCCCAACTTCGAGAGGCCAAAGCCGGGGATGTCGGCATAGACCACATCACGCGGATTATCGACCTCACCGTGCCGGACAAGATGGATCTGCATCGAGCGAGTATCGCACGACCGCGGTAGCGTGTGCGCATGGCCGATTTCGCCGAGCGTTTCTTTCACGTTGACATGGACGCGTTCTTCGTCGAGGTGGAACGGCGTCGAGACCCGCGGCTGATCGGCAAGCCGGTCGTCGTTGGTGGCCTGGGTCGTAGGGGAGTCGTGGCCTCGGCCTCGTATGAAGCCAGGGCGCGCGGCGTCCACTCGGCGATGCCCATCGGTGCGGCTCGCCGGCTGTGCCCGCATGCGGTGTTCCTGCCTCCGTCGCATGGTGTATACGGCGAGACCTCACGTGAGGTGTTCCGGGTGTTCAACCAGTTCACCCCGCTGGTCGAAGCCCTCTCGGTTGATGAGGCATTCCTGGACGTTTCCGGTCTTCGCCGGCACTACCCGTCACCCGTTGCCGCTGCCGGTGCTCTCAGACAGCGGATTCGTGATGAGCTCGGTCTGCCGGCATCGGTCGGGATTTCGGCGGTGAAGTTCATCTCGAAGCTGGCCTCCGACGATGCGAAACCCGACGGCTATCTTCTCGTCCCGGCCGGTGACGAGTCGGCATATCTGCATCCGATGCCGGTGCAGCGGCTGTGGGGGGTCGGTGCTGCCACCCATGCAACGCTCGAGGCTATGGGCGTGGAAACGGTTGGCGACCTGGCGGCGGTTCCGGAAGCGCGCTTGGCCCGGCGGGTCGGGCCGAGCATGGCCGGGCACCTGACCCGGCTCGCTGCGGCGATCGATCCGCGCCGCGTCGAGCCCGACGACAAGACCAAGTCGGTATCGGTCGAAGAGACCTACGACGAAGACCTCGCGACAGATGAGGAGATCAGCAACGCCCTGTTGAGGCTGTGTGATCGCCTGGCAACCCGGCTCCATCGATCCGGCTACGCCGGTCGTGTCCTGACCCTCAAGATAAGGTTTGGTGACTTCTCCACCTTCACACGCTCGGAGACCGTCACCTTAGAGCTAGCTGCAACCACCGCGATCTGGGACGAGGCGCGGCGTCTGCTGAAGCGGGTCGAGCGAACCGGGCGGGGGGTGCGGCTCCTCGGTGTCGGGGTATCGGGGCTGGTGGCTGTGTCGAGCCCACATCAGCTCACGCTGGAGGGTGCCCCCCGCGATACTGCTGCAACGATCGTCGAGGAGGTGCGCGGTCGGTTTGGCGAGAACGCCGTTGTTCGTGCTTCATTAATTGGTCAGAATCGCAAGAAACGTCGCGATGAATAGGCGCCCGCGCTTGTATACTCGGCTTTAGGAACCGGAGACGAACACGATGCCGCTCAACGAAGACGAACAGCGTATCCTCGAGGAGATAGAGCGCCAGTTCTACGAGGAAGACCCTGATTTGGCTCGCTCTGTGGCCAGTGCCTCGCTCCGCTCGCGCCTGAGACCTCATCGACGTCTGGCAATTGCGGGCTTCATCATCGGTCTCGTTGTCATGGTTGTGTCACTGAAGGTCGTGTGGGTGGCGACCCTCGGGTTCATCTTGATGCTGGCCTCCGCTGGATGGCTGGCAATGACGTTCCGTAAAAGCTCGGAAGCCGGCTCCGACAGGTTCGGAAAGTGGCTGGAACGAGCTCGACAGAGATGGTCGCGGAACGGCTAGAGTGACTTTTCCCCGTGCGGGGGAATGGCATCGCCAAAAGACAACGAAAACGCCGGATTGAGTGGTCCTATGGAGCCAGCGGACCACAGGTGTGGGAGGAGATAGGTGGATTCTTTTACGGCCCAGCAAGCATCGGCCTTGACGGCGTGCACCTCCCACCAACTCCGCTATTGGGACAAGGTCGATCTCGTAGTTCCGAGCATCCAGAGCAGCGACGGTCGTCCCGGGCGGCGGCGCTTGTATTCTTTTCGCGACCTGGTCGCGCTACGCGTGGTCAAGAGTCTGCTCGACAACGGCATGTCGGTCCAGCGGGTGCGTCGGGCGTGGGACTACTTGAGGCGGACCGCCTCGATGGACGAGCATCTGGCTTCCGTGAGACTCGTCACCGACGGTAAGACCATCTTTCACGTCGCGCAGAATGAGGGGGAGTTGCTCGATGCGTTGCGTGATGGTCAGCTTGCGTTCTTTGTCGCCATCAACGAGATAACAAAGAGCGTCGAAGAGGACATCACCAAGTTCGAACTCGACCGCGACCACTTTCTCGACATGCTTCGGCGTGTCGAAGACGACGTCAAGTCTGAGCTGGAGGCAGCTCAGAGCTGAGCGTCCCGGCATCTTGCCGGTCGGTGCTAGCCACGGCTGCTCTCCCCGTTACGTCGGCTCCCGTTGCCGTTGACCCCATTCCCATTGGGTCTCAGTCTTCCCAGCGCCTTGGTCGCACGCGATGGCATGATGCTGGCCGGGCGGTACGCCGCAATCATTCGTTGCGGCACGCTGTGTCTGGTCACCAGACGTGCCCGTGTTGCAGCGAGCGAGGTCGTCGCCGTCGCCACGTGTTCCGGGTTGGTGCCGGTCTCAGGACCGTAGATCGCACGCCCGTAAACAACCGCCAGCGGCACCATCGTCTGATCCACGGATGCGGCGATCTGATGCGGTGTCGACGCCGGCGAGGGCGCGTCTCCGAGGTCGGTGAGACGCGCAACTATGTCCTCCCACGCCGCGCCGATGTCCCCGTTGTCGAGACGTCGCATTCGTCGTCTGCGCTGCCACCACTTGACGGCCGGGATCCCGCCGATGGCCAGTACGGCGACGAGCAGTATCGGGGCGATCGTCCTCAACCAGCCGGGAACCCCGAATCCACCACTCGAGGAGTCCTCGTCACCGCCGCCGGCGAATATGGGGAGCGGTTGATCCTCTCCGAATTGGGGAGGTGGCAGGGGAAGGTTGGCCAGGTCGAGCTGATCCGGATTTGGAACATCCAGATAGCTGGTGAGATCGAAGCCGAGGTCATCCTCTGCGCCTCCGAAGGTGGTCGGGTTGATCCCGTCGGCGCGCGGGGTGGGGTCGAAACGGACCCAGCCCTGTGTGGGAATCCACAGCTCGACCCAGGCATGGGCGTTGCGGTCGCGCACCACGTACACGTTGTCCTGCTCGGTCGGCTCACCCGGTGTGAAGCCGAGTACCACCCGGGATGGCACGCCGAGCGTCCGCGCCATGACAGCCATCGCCGTGGCGAAGTTCTCGCAGTAACCCGCATGGTAGTTGGGTGACTCCTCGTCGAGCAGCCATGCGGCGAGGTCTGTGGCAGCATGCCCTGTGTCGATGTCGGTTGTGTAGGCGAAGGCGTCAGAATGGAACCAGGACTCGAGAGCAAGGCCGATCTCGTAGTTCGTCGTCAGGTTGGCCGTTTGGCGGCGTGCCTCGTTCTCGATGGCGGGATCGAGGTCCTCGGGTAGATCGAGGTACGCGTCGATGTTGTTGGGCTCTTCCCTCACCGGAGCCGCCACCGGGTTGGGGACGTCATTCTCGGTCGCGGCAAGTGCGAATGCGGGGGAAAGCTCGCCGTTCTCGTCGGTGGCGAGCACCGCGATGTCGGGGTTCGGTATCGCAGACTCGACTGTGTATGTCATGCCTTCAAACGACAGGTCGCCCTCTAGCCTCAACGACCCGTCCGCCTGCCGTACCCGCATCGTGTCCACGATGCCTGCTTCGCTCGTGAACGAGGTGGGCACATAGGCGGCGGGCAGCCAGTCCATGCGGAGCCGCTCGATCTGGATGGTGGTGGTGACCTCGTTGACCGGACCGGCGAAAGCGTTACCGCTATCTTCCCACGGTCTGGCTTCGATATCGGCAACGGTGGGATTGTCGGCAAAGAACTGACCGCCGTTGTATGTCTCCATTGTCACAAGACGGAAGTAGACCTCTTCTCCCGGGATGTCGCCTGTGATCTCGGCGAGGAACACCGGGGTGCTCGATTGGGAGACGAGGGATTGCTGGATACCGATGAACGGGTTGTATGCGATGCCGCCGTAGAAGTCCGATGTCAGCCCCGTCGCGGCACGCCACGGGAGCACTCCGTCGTATGGGATGAGACCGCTCATCCACCCCGTGGCGATGACGCTTGCGAGAAGGGTCACCCCCAACAGGCCGGCTGCGGACGGGGCGAGCTTGCTGGTCAGGGTGGGTCGTCTTGTTCGACCCGCCATCCTTCCGGCGGACTGATCCCGTTCGTCCGTCGTCACCGCCACGATCGAGCCGGCGACGATGGCAAGGAACACGGCGATACGCAGCCAGCCGGTGCGGTTGCGGTCCATGGTGGCGAACTGGAGCGCAAGAACCAGCGGAGGGATGATCGCTACATAGGGGTGGCCACGCATCAGGCCCCATGTCAGCAAGACGCCGGTAACCCAGAAGACGGTGGCGAGGACGATGACGATGCCGGCTATCGGCTGCACCGGTTCTATCCCGGTGCGGATGAGAGTGAACGCTCGATCGAGTTGGGCGGAGATGGTAGATAGGGTCTCTCCGGTCGGCAGCAACCCCGAGGTTGTCTCCGGGGCGGAGATCCGGGAGATGGCGACGGCTATGGCGACGAGGTTGAGCACCACGACCACAACGGGGTGTGCACGGTAGGTGAGTGCGGTCCACGTGATGGTTGCTCCGAGGACGAGCGCCGCAATCACGATGTATTCCCACCGAGTTCCGTCCGGGGTTGGGCGCAGCAGCCCGGACAGGCCGGTGAAGGCAAAGGCGACGGCGGCGAGACCCGCTAGCCAGCTGAAGCGGTAGACCATGTCTTCTCCATTGCATCACGCCAGGCGGGAGCCCATTTGGAGGCCGCTCCGGAGGTCACCGCCACGGCACCGGCTCGCTGGACCTGTAGCAGCGCTTCGTTCTCCCTCTCGGAAACAGTCATCACAATCGTCTTGTAGTAGTCACGCCCAAGGGTCTTGAACACCGAGACACCACCAGCATCGAGAATACCGGTGACCATCACCAGGGCACCACCCGCCATGCCCTCTCTGCGGAGCCTGCTCATCAGGGCGGCAAAATCCAGCTCGGCGTTCGGCTGCACGGTTGCCAGCGCCTCCATGGCGAGGTCGTAAGCCTGCCGGTTCGACACCGTTGTACTGCGAGCCTGGCCGCTCCACAAGGTCGGGCTGAACCCTTGCCGGTAGAGGTGGCGGATCACCGAGGCCGCCCCTCGAACGGCATGCTCGAACGCTTCCGGTGTCATGTATGCCGCTGCCCGGACATCGAGCAGCACCAACGCTCGCGACTGCCACGGCATCTCCAGTTGCTTGATCATCAGCTCATCACGGTGAGCGGAGGCAGGCCAATGGACCCTGCGCAGATCGTCGCCACGCTGGTACTCGCGGAGCGTGAAGAAGTCATCCCCACCGCTGTGGGAGAAGTTGGCCCTGGCCGAGTTGACGTTTGGATCCTGGCCCCTGACGACCGGCAGACCCCCGAGGTTCTCCACCTGCGGGTACACAACCAGCCGGTCGGCGCGCTTGCCCGAGCTGATCGATTCGGCGACCGCCATCGGGTCTCGAACCCGGAGCACTGCCGGGCCGACTTTGTACACGCCGCGCGGCTTGCACAGGACCTCGTACCGGGCAGTCATCGGTTCGCGCTCGTCGACCCGTTCGGCCACGAAAGACGCAGTGCCGAGGCTGTGGACGACGTCCTCGACGATGGCGGCGTAGAGACGCCGGCCGGAGATGAGCGACAGCTCGACGATGGCGCGCTCGCCGTCGTGGACCTGGATCGGTGCGATCTTTCTGGTGAGACGGGCGCGCGGCGCGCTGCTGCGTACGTATAAGACCCCGACCCCGACCGAGCCGACGAGAAAGATCGCTACGGCCAGCAGGAGACGCTCGCCAAAGCCGATCCATAGGACGCCGAGTGCGAATGCCGCACCGAGAGCTGCCCAGCCGCGCAGCGTCGGCATCAGACGGCGGTGCGCGCCCCGGGTACACCGACCCGGGTGCTGATGGCTTCGATGATGCTCTGAACGCCTGCGCCACGCATCTGCGCCTCCGGCTGCAGGATGAGACGGTGGTTGAGAACCGGATGTAGCAGGTACTTGACGTCATCCGGCGTGACGTAGTCGCGTCCCTGGATGGCGGCGCTGGCGCGGGCAGCTCTCTGTAGGAACAGAGATGCCCTCGGGGAGGCACCCAGCAGCAAGTCGGGTTCGTTGCGGGTAGCGTCGGCCAGGTCGACCAAGTAGGAGCGGATGGCGTCGGCGACAAAGATCTCGGATGCGATGTCGATCATTCGGTTGACGTCGGCCGCATCGACAACGGGTTCGAGGTCATCAAGGGTCGAGTGCTGGCCGTGTGCCTGGAGCATCTCGAGCTCTTTGTCCCGTGCCGGATAACCGATGCTGAGCCGCATCATGAACCGGTCCAGCTGAGCCTCGGGAAGGGGATAGGTGCCCTCGTGCTCGATAGGGTTCTGGGTGGCTACCACCATGAACGGCGGGCCGAGCGGCCGGGTGACCGCATCGATCGTCACCTGGCGCTCTTCCATGGCTTCGAGGAGGGCCGACTGGGTCTTGGGGCTGGCACGGTTGATCTCGTCACCGAGGACAACGTTGGCGAACACCGGCCCCGGGCGGAACACAAAATGGGCCGACTCCCGATCCCAAACCGAGACCCCGGTAACGTCTGACGGAAGAAGGTCCGGCGTGAACTGGATCCGCTGGAAGCTGCAGTCGATCGACCTGGCGAGTGATCTGGCAAGGAGCGTTTTACCCACTCCAGGCACGTCTTCGATCAGGGCATGGCCCTTGGCGAGCAGACACATGGTGGCCAGCTCGATGGTGGGGCGCTTCCCCTGGATGACGGTCTCGATGTTGTCAACGATGGCGCCAAAGCTCTTTCCGAACCATTGCAAGTCGTTAGGCGATACCGTCACTTAGGCTCCTTCCTCCGGCAGCGGCACGGCTGAGAATATCAGTGCTCATGATCAAGCGGGCACGCGCGTGATGCAATACGGGTTGACAACGTGGCGAGAGCTACGATCGTTCCATGTTGACATGGCAACTCTTCCTGGCCGTCCTGCGAAGACCGGGTCTGTGGGTCGAGGGTGTGCGTTCGATGTTTGCGGTCGCTCCCGCAGGGTGGTGGCGACGGCTCCCATTCCTGCCTGTTCCGGATCCGGCATATACCGAGTGGAGGCTCGCGACTGCACATGGGGACGTCGACACACCGCTCAGTCCCGACGAGCTCATCCACTATCTCGAGTGGCGGAAACGTCAACACAGACCGCTCGGAAGGGTGTAACTTGCCCGGACGAGTTACTACCCGACGGAGAGACCGTCTCCGGCTTCAGCCGGTACCAGCTCTACAACCACGTCCCTCGTATCGTCGATCCGCACGACCCTGTGGTGATCGTCCTCTGTGGCGGGCAACGTGAGGATGGTTTCGAAGCGCGCTTGTTTGTCGAGGACGTGGCGGACGAGCGCCCGCGACTTGTCGGCGGGGCTGTCGGCGAGCTGATCGACATCAGCGAGATCCGCAGATAGCAGGACCACGCCGGTGGCACGCAACAGGGACATGATCACCTCCTGGGTGATCTTGTCGGTGGCAAAGGTGCTGAGCGACGGCACTACCACACCGTCGACCTGGCCCGCCGAGACGATGCCGACGATCGACTGGAGACCGTCACGGCCGGCGGGATGACCGGGTGTGCGCACGTCCTGGCAAACTGCCACCAGCCGGTGACCGTTCTCGTTTGCCCAGCGTCGGATCGTCTCCGATTGGGCGTACGAGGGCTCGGCGGCCGGCGAGGCCTCGCGCATGTATCCGACGACTCGCACTCTGCACCTTTCGGTTTCGCGTTCTTGTCCAGTCTGGCACTGTCACACAGTGTGGTCAACGACCCACGGAGAGCGGTGGTGTCATGTCGGCGGTTAGAAGATGACGGCGTTTGCTTTGACCACTGGTAGCCTGCCGCCCATGAAAGCGCTCGTGCTCAATGCCTCGTACGAGCCGCTCTCGGTAGTGTCGGTGAGGAGAGCGGTCGTCCTTGTGCTGCGCAACCGGGCCGATGTTGTCGCCTCCAACGGCAAGGTATGGCGAAGCGAGCGAATAGACATGGCGTCGCCTTCGGTAATCAGGCTCCGCCAGTTCGTCAAGGTTCCCTACGCCCGCCGAGTTCCCCTCAACCGGCGGGCCGTCTTTATTCGGGATGCCAACCAGTGTCAGTACTGCAGCCGGGCGGCTGAGAACATCGACCATGTGGTGCCAAAGGCACAGGGCGGCACTCACAGCTGGGAGAACGTCGTCGCCAGCTGCCGCCGGTGCAACACAAAAAAGGGTGGGCGCACGCCGGAACAGGCGGGAATGACACTACGTCACAAGCCAAGGGCGCCACGGCGTCACTCATGGGTGCTCGTTGCGATCGGCGCGGAGCCGGATCCTGCCTGGGAGCGTTACCTGGGTTAGCCCGTGTTGGTGCGCAAGAGCAACACCGGGCGCTTTGCCAGCCGTGTCACCTTCGTGCCGGTCGACCCGAGCAAACCCTCGAATAGGCCGGCGCCGTGCGAGCCGATGATGATGACGTCGCAGTCCAGCTCTTTGGCGGTATCGAGGATGCCGTTAGCGGCCTTGCCTTCGACGACCATCGCATCTGTGTCGATGCCTGCGGTGTGGAGAGCATCGACCAGCGGTCCGCAGATCTGTTCCTGCTTGCTGCGCAGGTACTGGTTGATGATGGCGTCGTCGCCGGGCCAAGATCGTGGCGGCTCATTCCTGGCGATCGTGGTTACGGTCTCGATATCGGTGCGTAACAACTCGGGTGGCTGCTGGTCGTTGAAATGCGCCCGGAGGTCCTGGAGCATGGCACGCGGTACCTCGATTACCGTGAGCACGGTAGCTTTACCCCCGTCGCCGGTGAGTGGTGAGACGAACTTGGCGACGATTTCCGGGTCGAGCTGGCCTTCTGTGGCGACGAGTACGTGCATGCTTCTCCTCCCGCTTCTGTGCAAGGGTAGCGAACGGGTTATCTACAGCCCTGCCTGGATCTGACGCAACCGTGACACCTCCAGCCCTGCCTCATCTGCATGAGCGACTGCCCGGGCAAGCCGGGCGGGTGCGCTGCGTCCGGTGGCACCATGCTCCGGGTCGGCGTCGATGGCCTCGACGAGCCCTGCCAGCAGCCGATCCCTGTCGAGGTCGGCACCCGTGAGCCAGGCCTGCACATCGATGACATCTGATGCAACCTCCGCCGCAAGCGGGCGGTGGTTGTACCAAAGGTCGTGGACGTTGCCGCCGGAGATCAGACCACCGACGTTCATGGTGATGATGTAGACGTTCTTGCGCACGAGCTCATACATCAGCTCGTCCTCATCGGTGACTTCGAAGGCGGGAACGTCGATGGCCGCAAGGGCATCGACGAGGACCCTTGCCCTCGGTCCGGCGATCGGGGTCGGGATGATGGGAGACTCAGGTCGGCCTTGTTTCTTCTCGAACCACACGACCGCCACGGTTGGGTCGACGAGGTCGTGTGGCTGCCAGCTTCGTGGGAGCAGCTCGTTTTGGACGAGACCCGTGTTACCCGTCCACGCTGCGGGAAGATCGGCGAGTGCGCCGTCGAGATCGGCTTCACCGGTGGTCACCAGGGCTACCAGCGGCTCGGGGTATCGGCGGGCAACGCCTTTCGTGTCGGTATCGCGGAGCACCGGGACGACGATATGCCCCAGCCGGAGCAGGCCGCGGGCGAACGATCCGCCCATCTCACCCATGCCGATGATCACTGCAGGATTGTCATAGTTCATGCGGCTCGACGCTAGCTGACCGGGAACCCGTTGGCTGGTCGGGAGCGTCCTACGACCTGCCAACGACCGTAGAGGTGAAGATGAGGAATCGGATTGCTGTGTTGCTCGGTGCCACGGCGTTGCTATTTACTGCATGTGGCGCACCAGTTGATGAGGCAAGTAATACGACAGGACCAGGTGAGACACCGTCGACCACGACCTCGTCCGCAGGGCCTTCTACGACCAACGACACCACTACAACGACGACACCCGACGGCTCCGGTCTTCATGTGATCGTCCAGCCGGACGAGACCGGGTCATTGCCAGACGATGTGATTCTGTCGTGCCCAAGCGGGCCTGCTTTCCCGGCGTCGACGCTTGAAGACCTCCCCGGTGATGAGGCGGTAGATGTCCCGGGCCTGGACACCGCGATGCAGAGCTTTCTCAGCGGCGAAGAAGGTCAGTACTGGCCACAGGAAGGATGGCGGCTCCTTTACCAAACCGAATCCAGGCTCCAGATCATGCACCACGACACGGAAACGGGCGGGATCGCGTTCATGGGTTTCGAGTTCCGGGATGGGGCCTGGCAGTGGGCTGGAGCGTCCGCGGGTGGACCTTGCCCGCTGCAAACCTCGCTGCCCGAGCACCTACAGGTGGTCACATGGAGGGTAGACCCGGCTGCAGAACCGCTCACGGCGGAGATGACATCGATACCGGTGCTTGTCACTGAGGCGGCTTGCGCCAGTGGCAAGCCTGTAGGGGATCGGCTTGTTGGCCCTGAGGTGGTGGTCACCGATACCGAGGTGCTCATCGCCTTCGCTGCCCGAGCCCAGGGTGGCGCACAGACGTGTCCCAGCAATCCCGAGACAGGCGTCACGGTCGAGTTGCCGGAGCCGCTTGGCGACCGTGTGCTGCGTGACGGTCTCGACACAGATCTGGATCTGGGCGACTTCCTGGAATAGACGTCCGGCCTCTGTGGGTCCCCGGCCACCGGCCCGTCAACCGCAACCTCCGCTCGCAGCGGGTGGTGCGGTGGGCTCGGCTACCTCCGTGATCTTGTGCTCGTAGTCCAGTGTGTACTTGGCGGGGTCGGGGTCGGCGACCGAACCAAAGGTGTCAACCCAGCCCGACGTGCCGCCCTCGAGGACGTACACGTTCGGGATGTGCTCCCCCTTGAGTAGACGCCACGCGTCGGTAGCCAACTGTTCGTCCTCGCCCACGGTGACATAAATCGTCCCGGGTGGCTCGGCCATCAGATCGGCAACGTCTGAGTAGAGCGTCTCGAGATCAGAGCCCTCGTAGCGGACGCCCTCGATGTGGAATGCGTCGAAGCTGGTTTGCTGCTGTACGTCGAGCATGACGATGTGGGCGTCGGCGTGTATGAGCGTCAGCAACTCGCCGGGGTGGATCTGCACATCGTGATTGTCGAGGAGAACCTGCTCATCGGCGGCGACCATTTCCCAATGGTCTTCCCAGCCGGGCTGCTGTGCGATCAAGGTGACGAGCACCAGTGCCGCCGCCGCACCGGCCAGACCGAGCGCAAGACGACGTGGCGTCCGCATCGCGCGCGATCCGAGCCGGTGCTCGATTCGCTCGACAAGAAGGAACACTCCAGACGCCATGACGACCACGATCAGCACGACAACGCCGGTGGGGATACCGAGCCACTCCGGGATGGTGAACCGGCCAAGGTCGGAGCTGTTGTAGAAGCCTTCGAACCAGGTCACCGTCTCACCGAATCCAAAGATGCCGATAATCAGCCCGGCCAGGTACACGAGAGCATCCCGGCTCCCGGTGGCGGCGGCCGCCAGCGATGTGCCGGGGCAGAACCCGCCGATGACAAAGCCTGCGCCCATGATCAGCCCACCGACGATGCCGGGCCACAGATACGTGGTGGCGACGCCGACCATGCGAAAGTCGAGTGCCCCTACCGCCGAGCTGAGAAAGGTCAGAATCATCGCGGTGACGATGGCGCTGAACATCGTCTTTAGCACCCGCATGTCCCGGCCGTAGAACTGCGCCGCCAGGTTGGGTGCGTATGAGAAGCCGGCCATCTCGAGTGTCGCCCCAAAGCCGACGCCGAGTAGGAGGAAAATGAGCCAGCCACCCATCGTGGAGGGGTCGATGGAGAAGGGTGCCATTGCAACGGTCATCAGTTCCACGTCTTTCTAACGAGGTAGGCGAGGGCATATCCGCCCGCGAAGAACGCCAGCATGAACGCCCACGCACCAACCGACAGCACGGCGCCACCCGACAGGGCGAGGCCGGAGGTGCAGCCCCTGGCCAGGCGGGCACCGAAGCCCATGAAGACTCCGCCGGCGAGAGCGAACATCCACCGTCTGCGGGTGGAGATGTTGGGTCCCCTGCCGGTGACGGCCGCGAGACGCTTGCTTCGCCACGCCGAGACGAATGCTCCCAGAGGCACACCGACGATCATTGGGATGATGTAGGAGTTGAACGGGTTCGTGTTGCCCCCTGCGTAGTTGGCAAGGTATGTGTTCCGGTCCACATGCTCGGAGGAGACGAGGTCGGTGAGCCAGGCAACGAAGCGTTGGACGCCTCCCGATGCTCCAAGACCGTGGCTCGTCACGAAGTAGGCAAGGAACAGCACGATGCCGAGCAGAACCTCGGCCGTGTAGGGGTTCGACCACTGACGGGTCGTGTGCACTTCGGTGTTGATGCTCATTGCCTCTCCTATCCCAACCAGACGCAGTTGACTTATGCGGCTGTATGAATATTGAGAGGGTGGCGTTAGGGTCTTGTGAACGCATTCACAAGCCGGAATGTCCTCGAACTATCGGGACTAAGGTCCGCGACGATCCCTATTCGCCGGATCGGGTCGTTGGATCGAGCCGGAGACGGATCTCGGCGTGGCCGGCGTCTTCGTTGTCGTGGCGGCCGACACGCCGGAACCCGTAGCCGTCGTAGAAGCTACGACCGTGGTCGTTCGCTTCGAATACGCTCAGCTCCAGAAACGGGCGTGAGGACCGGGCAGTATCCATCAGCGCTCGACCGATGCCCTGTCGCTGGTAGTCGGGGTGGACGAATATCCCGCCGACTTCGTTGCCGACGAGGGAAAGGAACCCGGCAACGTGCCCGTCCTTCTCGTAGACCATGGTCTCGGCAATGGGGAGCCATTTCTCCGAGATCAGGCGGCGCTCCGTCTCCAGGAACTCGATGGAGAGGAAGGAGTGGGCGATGAGAGAGGCCCGATACCAGACGTCGAGTAGCTCATCGTGGTCGTCGGCACTGTATGGGCGGATCATCACTCGCAACACTACGGGGCGTCGAAGCGCTTACCAACGGCGGACTCCATCTGCGGACTCCATCTGCAGACTTCATCTGTGGGGTTCTGCTGATAGCCTCGGGCGCGGGCCCGCAAGGGAGGGGAAGATCACATGAACGGCGAACACGAAACACGGACGGGGTTTGCGGCATGGGTAGAGACCCATCCGGTGGAGACGGTCGTCGGGGGTCTTGCCGTTTTGGGCCTGTTGGCGTTTCTCATCTCGAGTCTCGGAGGCGATGAGCCGGTCGAGCAACTACTGTCGACGCCGACTACCTCGGTGGTTGAACGAGGTACGACCAGCACCAGCGAAGCGGTCATCGTCGGCGATGTCGATCGACCCGACGTTCCTCAACTGAACTGTGCGACGTTGATTACAAGCGACGAAGCCGACGCCGCGATCTTCGGTGATACTGACGGTCCCCGTGGGCTCTTCACATTCAGCCAGGGGGAGACGTGCGCATTCGATCCCGACGACGGAAGCGGGGCGTTTGTGACCATCGAACCGGGCAGTCCGGATGACATCGCAAGCGGCGGTCAGGATGTCGATGGTGTGGGGGATACAGCCGCATGGTCCGATGATGCCGTGACCGGGTCAGGTGCCCTCACCGTGGGCGTGAACACGGATCTGGGGGCGCTCATCTACCGGATACGGGTGAGCAGGCCGGATCTGGACGGCTCGGACCGACTGGAGATCGCACGAGAGCTGGCGCTGGCGGCGCTGCCACGGTTTCCGGGCGTGACGATTGACGAGCCGGAGGTCGAACGGGAGTTGGTCACCTTCTCCGGGGAGTCACCAGACCTATCCATTTTCGGTCTCGAGGACGCTCTGTACGAGGGTGTCGACTCCGGTGAATGGTCTCTGGGTGATGGCCTTGCCGTCATCCTCAGGTCGATGGTCGACGGCATCGCTCCCGATCTGGTCGACGGGGATCTGGCCGAGACGTCGGGAAGCCCGGTGATCGCCGCTGCCCGGGAGTATGCGACGGGCGGGTTCGACGACTCCGGCCAAGTCCAGCAGCTTCTCGACAAGCTGTATCGCACAGACGCGGAGCTCGACCGGCTGGCGCCGGCCGAGACGGCGGCACTATCGCCGCTCGTGGTGGCTGCGGCTGTCTTCCTTCAAGACTCCGGGGAGCAATGTGGCACGAGCGCAGACAACCCCTGCTACTCGAAGATCTCCATGGATGGCTTCGATGACATCGAGTCCGACCATTACCTGGTCTACGTCGCGCTGCCGAGCAAGTGGACCCAAACCGAGGTCGAACTCGCCAAACAGGCTCTGCACGACTCGGCCGTCGTGTTCGAGGCTCTCGGGGACATGCCTCCTACCGCCCTGATCTTGGAGCCGGGTGACAACCTCTATGCCCTGCATAGGCCAAGTGAGGGTTGCCGAACGATGGTGGGAGACTTCCTGGTCGGCAGAGATGCGGACGAGTTGAAACAGATCCTCGCTCGTGAGATCTCGTTGTGTTTGATCGAGAACGAGGCTTACGAGCAGCTATTCGGCAACCCGAACCCTGTGCGGTAGCTCGTCTATGGACTGGCCAACTACCTGAGCGGCGTCGTCTATCCGAGCACCAACCTGGAACATCAGAAGCTCCCGGCCCGGCTCGCTCAGGAGGAGCTGTCGACCACCATTCCCGACCGTACCTGGACGAACTGGATCCTCTTCGAGCATCTACATGGCTTCATCGGCGCAGCGGGGAGCATGGACATGGTTCGTGGTTTCCCCGAAGGTGGCGATCTGGTCGCATCGCTCGCAGCCGCCCCTGGTATGGCCGAGCTCTATCACGACCTCGAACGAGCCCTCTCGGACGCCAACGTCGGCGATGTCGGCCCCGGCACCGTGCCGTACGATCCGCAGGCGTGGGAGCTCCCGATCGCCGGACCGTCCGAGGTTCCATTTGAAGTTCCCCGGTTCGGAGTGAGGCGGCTTCACATCGAGGTACCCGCCGGACGGTATGCGTGCGTCCAGAGCTTCAGCCAGGGCGAGGTTCGCATGTCGTGGCGATCGGGGGCGCCCGGTGAGCCAGGTTCCTGGTCGGACGAGTTGCCGACATCGTTCGAGGGCGAGGCGGTGATGGTTGTGTCCTCGGTTGAGCCCGGAGCCCACTACACCCTCGACATCATCGATCTCAGCGACGACCCGGACTGTCAGGAAGACGACCAGTCGGACGGCGGTGAGCTCACCGATCTGTGTGATCTATGCGGCCCATCGACTTACTACTGGGGCGACCTCGTAATCGGTTGAGCGGACGCGGCGACTTCATCGGTTTCAGATCGCCGCGCTATTACGGGAAGGCGTTGCCGCCCGATATGGGAGAACTAGAACCGGAAACCGCAGATGCCTTCCCGGCCGCTCGGCATTCGTGATACCGGTGGGCAGGCATCGGGCTGCTGGTCGTCGTCGATGAGGTATCTGCTGGCCTCGTCCTGTGTGAGCACGACAAAGCTGAGGGTTCCACCGAACGGGACGACGGCGGTGTCGAGATCCGTGGTCTCGATGTCGTAGCGGGCGAGCATGATCTGCCCCTGTCCATAGCTGTAGGTGGCAGCGAAGAGCTGCGTCCCGTCCGGCGACCATTCCACGTACAGAGGCAAATCCGTAGTGAGATCGTCGATGAGATCCACCGCATTGCCGGTTTGAGTCGAGGCGAGGACCAGGCCATTGCGGGTCGTGAGCGCGAGGTAGGTGCCATCGGGGGAAAAGCGCGCGTGGTCCTCGAAGCCCTCTTCACGGTAGATGATCTGTGTCCTCCCCGTCGCTTGGTTGATGATGTGAACCTCGACGCACGAACTGTCTGGACAGAAAGCGAGTTGGTCCCCGCTGACGTCGAGGGCTGTTGCCGAAGCGTCTCCGAAAGCAGCACCCTCGGTCACCGCACCCGGATACCAGAGCCAGATTCCGTCATCGGACTGCATGGCGAGTCCGCCCGGTATCCCGATCGCGGGGAAGCCCTCAACGGTGAGTTCAGTCGGCTCGGTGACCACCGCACCGTCAGTGTCGACCTGCCACGCCGACGCCATTCCCGAGCCGATGCGGTCGCCCGTCCACCTGATGAGCCATACCCGATCTGTCTCGGCGGCCGACACGAAGATGGTTGCATCACCGAGGTGGGTTGACTCCCCGGTATTGACATTCGTTGCGTGGATGCTGCTCCACCCCGCGATGAGCGAGTCCTCAACACGAATCAGGCCGTAGGGCTCGTCGCCGGCTCTCTGTCCCTCGAGCACGCTGCGACTACCGATACGGTTGTCCGGATCGAGCGCAAGCACGCCATCGATACCGTCGTCGAACAGCAGAACCACATTGCTCGGATCTCCGAACAGTGGGCCGGTTGCTGGATCGGCGGTCGGCGGCAAGGTCGTGGTAGTTGTTGCAGTATTCGTTGTGGCTGTGGCTGGCGCCGTCCACTCGAAGGAGTCGAGCACACCCCACGTCGTGTTCCGGGTCTCATCGTCGATGGCACTACCAAACGCCACGAAGACCTGGACCTGACGCCCGTCGAGGGTGAAGACCCCAAAGTCATACTCAACGTCCGATCGCCCAGAGCACGACACAGCATCAAGCGGGGGATCGTCGGGAAGGAAACTGCTCGACATGAACTCGGTTGGCCACGGGCTCCCGGACCCGCCGGCACCCAGGACGAGCGAGACCAGAACGTCGCGGCTGCCGAGATCCAGGAGGGCGTTGAGCGGGACGTGGGGGCACTCGGACCCACCCGGCCGAAGTGGGTACGTCCCCAGTGACAGGATCTCCTCGATTTGCTGTGAGGGCGAGGTGAGCCCGGTGGCCAGCACCTCATCGGCCTTGTGCCAATCCGCCGGATAGGTGATCTCGAAGCCGTGCTCCTCGTCCTCAAACCGGATACCCGGCTGCGGGACGGTCGCTTCTGACGACGAAGTTGAGCTTGCCGGAGCCGTTCCCAGCGGGGGTGCGCTGGTTCTCGTCAAGAAGGCCAAGCTGCCGAGGACACCGATTGTGGCGATCACGCTGGTCGCGACGACAGCCAAGATACGAGGTCGTGTCCCGGGAGTCTCGGGGATGCGCTCCTCGGAGAGCGATGCTCGCAGCCGCTGAGCGGCCCGGCGCAGAGTCTCGTCAACGTCCATACGGAGCCTCATTTGGCGTCTTCAGCTTTGCGGCCAGAGTCTTACGAGCGCGCTCGAGGTGGGTCTTGACCGTTTCCTCGCTGCAACCAAGGATCTCGGCCACTTCGCGTCGCGGCAGGTCGTCGAGGTAAGTGAGTGCAATCACCTGGGCTTGACGCCGGGGGAGACGGCGCACTTCGTTCCATACGTCCAGGTCGCCTGCGAGCTCTCGAGAGACGGAACGATGAGCTCGGGATTGATACCGAAGTCGTGCTTTTCCTTCCGCCGCCGCGCGACGGAACGTTGAGACAGATCGATTCGCCACGACGCGCCGGACCCAGCCGCCGGGACTGTCGAGCCTGCCCACCCGATCCCAATGCCGGAATGTCGCCAGGAAAGCGTCCTGAGTGAGCTCTTCGGCGACCGGTCGGCTCCGGCTCAGCACGATCGCCAGCCCGAGCACCGCCCGATACTCGCGACGAAAGAACTCGTCGAAGCTCTCGACCCCGCGAACTATGGGAATGTCTTCCACTCGTATCAAATCGTTCGCCGCTGCAGTGACCACACCTAGTCAATCGCACCAGCACTCACTTTTGGGGGACAAATGGAAGGGGTCGCCGGCGATTGTCAGGCCGAACAGGCCTCTAGTTCCTGTCGTAGTCCTTTGGTATCATCGAACACATGTTCGAGAGATCGATTTCGAGACTGCCAACCGACCTGGAGCAGATACCGCCGGGTGCCGAGCTCGGTAATGTGCTGGCGGGTCTGGACTGGGACCGTCTGTCGGATCATGACTTGGTCAGTGTGATCCAGGCGCAGGACCGCCAGATCTCGCACTACCAGGCCGAGCGATGCTGGACCGCAAACGAGATCACGAAGCGCTATCAACATGGTGTGAGTGAGGGTTCGGTCCGGTTTTACGACGCAGCTGATGGTGCTGCTGCTGAGATCGGTGCCGCTTTGCATCTGGCTCGCCGTACTGCCGAGTCGGTGACTGGGTTTTCGGTGACCCTTGTGCGGCGGCGACGCCCCGTTTTTGATGCACTGTTGTTGGGGAGGATCGATGTTGGCCGGGCCCGGGTCCTGGTTGATGGCACGTTGTGTGTCTCTGATGTCACCGCCGATGCAGTGATAGCTGAGTTGTTGGCGGAGGCTCCCGGGTTGACCGCTGCCCAGCTCAGGGCACGGGTTCGTAAGCTGGTTATCGACGCTGACCCCGAGGTGGCTCGTAGACGCTATGAGTTGTCGATTGATGATCGCCGGGTGGTTGTCCACGCTAACGATTCCGGTACCGCAACCCTGTTACTTACAGATGTGGCACCCCACGATGCGGTGTCGATCCGTC
>Ga0214472_10000109_pt1 | contig 111018 bp, 86 predicted proteins | sample RVTome_6_FD_207662 | JGI IMG/M metagenome (GOLD analysis project Ga0214472, IMG submission 207662) | Soil microbial communities from uranium-contaminated site in the Upper Colorado River Basin, Wyoming, United States - RVT140D175 | ecosystem: Environmental > Terrestrial > Soil > Contaminated >... | reverse complement strand
GTATGGACCGGCCTCGACGGCTCACCGACAGTTCTGTTCGCCGGGAGGATTCAGCCGCTGAAGGGCCTCGACATCGCGATAGAGGCATTGGCGATGCTGCACACGCCAAAGGCGCGGCTGATTGTCATCGGCGGTCCGTCCGGCAGAGACGGCGAGGCAGAGCTGCGCCGCCTCGCCGAGCTCGCCTGTGGGCTTGGAATAGCGGACCGGATCACCTTCATCCCTCCGCTGGCCCGAAACCAGTTGGTCGAGTTCTACCAGGCAGCCGACGTGGTGATCGTGCCGTCCCGGTCCGAGAGCTTCGGGCTCGTGGCAGCGGAGGCACAGTCGACCGGAACGCCGGTTGTTGCCGCCAACATCGGCGGGCTGTCATTCATCATCGAGGACGGCAAGTCCGGCCTGCTCGTCGAGGGCTACGAGCCGGGCGCGTACGCGACAGCGATCGACCGAGTCTTGAGCGACCCCGAGTTCGCCGAGCGGTTGTCGGCCGGCGCCGTGCAGCACTCTCAGAGGTTCTCATGGGAGACGACCGTTGACAGGCTCCTCGAGCTCTACGAAGGCATCGCCGCCAACCCCCGGTGAGTTGAGGTCCACCAAGGAGATGCCCACTGGAGATACCACCGAGATCGGCGATGTTCTCGAGGTCGTGGAGGATCTCGAAAGAGGTTGGCTGTGGTGTCGGGCAGCCTCCGGAGAAGAAGGATGGATCCCGATCGAGACGGTCGCCAGGATGGGGAGCAGCGGTGCCCCCGATCACCGACGAGGCCACCGCGAGAGGTCGATTTGGATCGCGAAAAGAAGTCGTGACGACTTGTGAACACCCCGTTGTGCACAACACCCTGTGGATAGCTGTGGATATGTGGACAGGTCGTCATTTTCCCGTCATTTCATACCTAATTAACGTCAGTTAGCACTAAGACAATTGCAGAAGTCGGACGGAACGAGGGACTTGAAAAGCTGGTTCCAGCCCTTTAGGTTCGAGTGTGCAAAGCCCAAGGTGCTCTGACAAACCGACCTCGTCCGGGGAAGTGCGGGGGTAAGTCTCGTCGGGGTTCCTTGGGCTCTTGCATGCAGCCCGCGAGCCAACGCATTGTCCCCCTTCCAGGGGACGAGGAGCGCCGCGATGGAGGTGGAGCCACGGCATTGTCCCCCTTCCCCAGGGGGACGAGGAGCGCAGCGACGGAGGGGGTGGCTGTGGTCTCCCAGCTCTAAACAAGGCCCTCATCCCCCTTCGCTACGCTCGGGTACTTCTCCCAGAGGGAGAAGAAAGCGTGGCTCTTGGCTCAGAGCGGATCAGACGCCGAAGATGAGCTCGCGCAGACGTACCCTGGTCGTTTCGTACGTATCGAGGTTGATCCTCATCGAACCAAGACGCAGCCCCCGCATCTGGTCGCCATAACGGGTCGCCACCCGGATCACCCCGTCGTCATGCTCGAGTGCTCCCAGACCAAGACACGCACCTTCGGCGTTCTGGACCCCGACCAGCATCCCCTCCAACCGGGTCAGGTCGAATGCCTCGGGAAGTGTCGGGGCGAACACCGACGTGTGCACTCGCCAACGATGCAGGTCGGGCTCGAACGCCGTCCGGAAAGCGGCAATGAGCCGATTCCGCTGATCGAGCGGCCCTACCAGCTGCATCCCAGGGGGCGGCTCGGACTTGGCCACCCTCGCCCCGAGGAAGCGTCGCAGCATTCCGATGCTCGGCTCGAGCTCCTCCCCTCGCTGGATGGCAATTATCAGACTCGGGTTGCAGAGCTCGCCGATGTGATAGGTGAGCGTCTGGCCGACGACACCCGACACAACGCTGCTCGTATCGAGAACAATGAAGTCCGCACCCTGACGCGCTTCTTCGACGAGCTTGGCGGTGGCGACCACATGGGTCAGAACGACACCTTGTGGCTGGGTAGACCCGACAAACCGCATCGCATCCGGTCGGGACAAATCCTCGAGGTCGGCGGTGGACCGCACCCAGCGCATCCCGACACAGGCCGGGGCACCCACCGACGGCACCGCGATGTCGGCGTCCACAAATGCCACCGACCGTCCGGCCTCGAGAGCATCGCGCAACAACAGACGCGCCATCGTGGTCTTGCCGGTGTTGGCCGCACCCGCAACCATCACCACACCGCGCTCGCCAATGACTCGCTCACGCAGTGACGCGTATGGCTCGGACTGATCCATGCTCATCCTATGGCCTCCTACCGGCGATTCTATGACGAGTAACAAATCGCCGAGTCACCGAGGTGCCCACCTAGGGAACCGTGGTTCGCTGGGTGACCCGTCATCGAGTGGTCGGTGGACTCAACTCGCGCTGTGCAGCCTCCGGCCGAACCGCCGCAGCCGGGGCTCGACCCGATTTGGAGTAGACCTGTCGGAACTCCATGGTGCGTACGGAGCGACGGTCACCTCGGCCAGCGCGAGCAGCACGGTGTCGTAGTTGACACGCCATCCCGCAAAGTCGTGCCATCTCTGGTCGCGGTCCGCCTTCATCACGACACCCGCCGACTCGAGCTGTTCCCAGGCTCCGTCAAACTCGGCTCTGCCAATCGAAATTGGATCGTCAGGGCTTGGATCCGGATCAAAGACGATGCCGAAGAAGTCGGCAAGACGGCGCAGGGTCAGAAACCCGGATCGGATGCAGATTCCCGCAGGGCCCACCGGCACATTGTCCACACAGGACACGTACAGGGCAGCCGCGTCGAGGATGGTGCCCGATGCGGTGACCCACGACCGTTGCGGCTGCGGCGATCGGAAGAAGGCGAGAATCGGAAACGTGGTATGTGATTCCTCGATCTCGGCAAACCAGCGTTCCCAATCGAGCCATGTCTCGGAGGCGTTGGCCATCCACCCGATACGGTGGTAGCGGATCAGCATCTCAACGGCAGACGGTGGGTCTCCGGCGCGAACCTCGAGCAGGGCTACCTGGGTTTCCCGTCTGGCAAAGGTCGAGTAGATCGACGGGAGATAGGTAATCATCAATGTGACAAGGATGAGGCCCCAACCTGCCTCGGTGAACGCCAGGAGCTGCTCAACGGTCGTTTCGGGAGGGATGAATCCGAGTGTGGTGATCGACGAGCCGCTCAACGCCACAGCCTCGCCATACGCCCGGCCGCCGAGCGCCCAGAACATGACCGAGTAGCCGATGCCGATGAGGGTCAGCCACACGATCGGCAGGGTGAGCAGTGTCATCGGCCCGTACAGCGCCAGCACCCGGTCCCGCTTGGCGAACGGTCGTGACGGGCCGGCCGGGATCATGAACAGACGTCGCATGGTCCGGTAGACCCAGCGGCTCAGGGCAACCTGTGCGCTCCGCGGCAACACGGTGGTGCGCAGCGCCGACATGACTGTCCACAGGGCGATGCCGACCCCTGAGATGAACACAATGACACGAAAGACCGTCACGCCGCCACGGTACCCGAATCAAGCTGTGCGGCTGCGCAACTCGACCTCCCTGAGCCAGGCCCGGAACAGTTCGGTCGCCCGATTCTCGTTTCCGACGGCACCACGGCGGACCGAGGCCAAAAACGCATCCGGGTCGACTCCGGCCTGCTCGAGCCGGTCACGGCCGAACCCCTCGACCCATCGGTCGACAATCTCCGGCGATGCTTCGGGGTGGCTCTGGATGGCGAGCGCCGAGCCCAACCGGAAGGCATGTGGGTATCGGTCGCTTGTGGCCAGCACCGTCGCACCCGGGGGTGGCTCCCACGTGTCCTGATGAAACGACACCACCGGAGATGCAAGGGTACCGACCACCGGATCAGCAGCACCGCCGGCCTCCAGCCGTAGGCCGGCAAAACCAACCTCCACCTGACCGGCAAGAAACGCTCTGCCACCAAGCGCCTCGGCGAGCATCTGGCAGCCGAGACAGATTCCCAGCACCGGGATGCCGAGAGCAACCGCCTCTCGCAGGTACACCTTCTCTGCAACCAGGAAGGGGTGCTCGTCATCGTCGTACGCCCCCATCACACCCCCAAGCGAGACGACGGCGCCGAGCTGGTTGAGCCCCGGTAACGGGTCCCCGGCGTACAGACGAACGGTGTGTGCCTCCAGGTCCGCCCAGGTTATGGCGTCGGCAAGATAGCCGGGAGGCACTTCCGGACTGTGTTCCAAAATTACGATCGGCTCCACGTTTGCGACCGGCTCCACGTTTGCGATCGGCTTCATAACAACACCTACCGCTCGGAATAATCGCTTCGCAGCGATCTGCGCATCACCTTGGCCGACGCCGTTCTCGGCAACTCCTCGACTTGCACGACATCGGAGATCTTGAACAGAGGGTTCAGTCGATCACGGATCCGCCGCTGCATCTCGGCGGTCATCTCCGTGAGCTCTGCCTCGCCGGAGGCGACCACGTACATCACGAGCGAGCTCGGCCCACCCCCTTCCGGTTCGACCGCGATCGCCGCGGCCTCTACCAAACCGCGAGTGCCGAGTACGGTGCGTTCGATCTGCGCCGAGCTGACCTTGATACCGCCCAGGTTCATGGCATCGTCGACCCTCCCGTGAGCGCGAAACCTACCCCCCGGCAGCCGCTCGATCCGGTCACCGTGACGCCGCAACTGCACACCGTTGTGGACCGGGGTGCCCGAGTAGTAGACGTCATCGTGATCGCGGTTGAGCAATTCGATTGACAAACCCATCGTCGGTGGCTCGATGAACAGCTCGCCCACCTCGGCCGGGTCGCCGTTCTCGTCGAGTATGTGTATCGCCCCGCCAAGCGTCGGTGTGGTGAAGGTCGATGGGACACACGGCTGGAGCACCGTGCCGGTCATGTAGCCACCACCGATTTCGGTGCCTCCGATGTACTCGATGATCGGCTTGCCACCGGCGAGACCCATCAAGTAGGCCATGTCCGACGAGTTCGACGCCTCTCCCGTCGAGCTGAACAGCCTCACCCCCGACCAGTCGCAATCCTCGGCGACTCCGGACGCACGCCAAGCGGCGACCAGCGAGGGAACGACCCCGAGAACGGTCACCCCCGCTTCCTCGACAAACCGCGCAAACCCCTGGCTGGTGGGCGCGTCCTCGTAGAGGGCGATTGTCGCACCGTTGATGAGTGAGGCGAAGATGAGCCACGGCCCCATCATCCAGCCCAGGTTGGTTGGCCAGGCGACGGTGTCACCCGGATGGATGTCCTGGTGATAATGCCCGTCCGATGCCGCTTTGATCGCTGCGGTGTGGGTCCACGGGATGGCCTTTGGTTCGCCGGTAGTCCCCGAGGAGAACAGGATGTTGATGTGGTCGCCCGGATCCCGCGGCACCGCCTCGAATCCGCTGTTCACCGGGATGAAGTCTGCCCACGACACATCACCCGCCCGGAGTTCGATGCCTGCACCGGTCGTGACCACGATCGCCCGACCCGCCCCGGCGGCAATAACCTTCTCGTACATCGGCAAGGTCTTGCCGGCACGGTGAATCACGTCCTGGGTGACTACGAGCTGTGTCCCGGCGATACGCAGCCGGGTCTCGATCTCGGCCGGAGCGAAGCTGTCCGCTATCGACACGACCACCCCTCCGGCGAGGACAACCCCCAGATACGCAATGACCGCTTCGATGTTCATCGGCATAGCGATCGCTACCCGATCTCCCGGGCGGAGCCGATTGGCGACCAGCCCATTGGCGAAGCGGCAGGCTTCTCGATGCAGCTCGTGATAGCTGAGCCCGGTCATCTTGCCCCTGCGGGACAGGACAACAGCAACCGAGCCCGGATCGGCGGTGAAGCAAGACTCGACGATGTTCATGCGGGCGCCAACCAGCCAACGCGGATGATGGGCCGACCCGTCGAGTACCGTGTGATGCGGCCGAAACTCTACAATTCCGAGCCGGTCGACTGTATAGCCCCAGAAGCCGGACCGATCCGACGCCGACCACGCGTAGAACGCGTCGTAGTTGTCAAACCCACGCTCTTGCATCGCGTCGGTGAGATTTGCGGCTGCAACCACCCCGTCGGGCGGCACCCATCGGGCTTGATCCATTCGACTGCTCCGTGGCCGACTCGGAGCAAGGCTAACCGTCGCTTCGAGCGACCCGCACCCCATCTATCCGACCGTGACCGCCACTGGTGTATCGGCATCGTCACCGGTGTCGGTCTCCAGGGCCGCCGGTATGGTCAGCCGGAACCTCGTCCAGCCGGTGTCGCGGACACAGTCCAGCTCGCCACCCATGAGACGGGCGAGAAGACGGCTTACGTACAGCCCGATACCGACACCACTCAAGGTCTCGTCATCGCCGGCACCGGCCTGCTCATAGGGTTCGAAGATGCGCTCGAGGTCTCGCTCCTCGAGACTTGACCCATCGTCGGCGACGACGACGCTCAGCTGACCGCCTGCAACTGTCGAGTCGACGGTGATGTGGTCTCCCCCATACCGAACCGCGTTCTCGAGGAGGTTGCGAAGTATCTGCCGCAACCGTGTCGTGTCAGCGTAGATGGCGACTTTCTCGGCGCGGTTGATGACCCGTTCACGGCCGTCTTCGGGAAGGGAGCCGATCGCATAGTCGAGGTGGGTACGCAGCGTCGTCTTCTCGAGCGCGAGCCGGAGCCGGGAGGGGTCCGAGCGGGCCGCCACCAGTAGGTCCTCGACGATGTTGGCTGCCTCGACAGCCTGCTCGGTCATCATCGTCATCAGCTCCTGGCGCTCGCCCTCGTCGAACTCGGTCCATTTCGGCCCGATCTCGGATGCGACACCGAGCACAACTGTTAGGGGTGTTCGCAGCTCGTGGCTAACGGTTGCCAGGAATCGGTCCTTGCTCTCGTTGAGGTCCTGGGCCAGCCGTAGTTGCTCGGCGAGACTCTCCGACCTCGCCTTTGCCATCCGACCCATCCACACAAGCAACGCCGCAATGACGATGCTTGTCGCTAGAACGATGACAACGATCCAAGAAGCCTGGGTGAAGGGAAACTCGGCACCGGGTCTCACCACCAACTCGAGAGCGGTCTCGACACCGTCGGGGCTGCGCCGCACGAGCATGGGCGATGAGGGTTCTCCTCTCGTCAACACCGGTTGGTCGTCAAACCGAACATCGATGACCTCGACTGCGTATTGGCCCTCACCCGCCGCCTCGACGGCGGCGTCGATTATCCAATCCGGGCGGAACGCTACTCCGACGAGATGCATTCGATCACCGTCGGAAACCGGCATGGCCACCACGTAGTCGAGCCGATCGGGGTCGGTGGAGTGAAACGGTGCGCTGAAGAACACGTGGTCGGCGTTGAGCAGCCCCTCGATCTCTCCAACGCTCACGTCGATCTCGGGCGGCTCGACGTCGGGAATCACGATCGCTCCCAACTGGAACCACTGTCCCCGGGACGCACCGTGCTCGTCGATAGGGTAGGACACCACACCGAGCAGCGCTCTCAAGACGGAGTAGTCGATTCGACTGACGAGTGTGTCGAGATCGAGCGCGTCGAGGGGTTGGTCGGCGATGCTGCTCGCGCCCGTGCCCGCAAGCTGGAGGATACGGATCTGCTCCTCGACGGTCAGCTGGATCGCATCGGCGCCACGCGCCAAGCTGTCGCGATCGGATGCGACCGCCATCGCGCTCAGCCACGCTGCGATTAGACCGCTGCCGAGGACGACGAGCATGGCAGCGACAAACCAGGGAAGGGTCTGTGCAACGCTGCTGCCGGTGACGCGTGGGCTCAACACACGACCGCTGTCGGCAGGATCTGGCTCCCGCTTAGCGATTGATGCCCCCGGGAGTCGCCCTGCGACTGCCAGAATACGTCCAATGGAGTTCGCCATTCAGACCGCAGCCGGCAGCTACGCCGAGTTTCTCAGCGCCGCACGCTGGGCCGAGAGCAAGCAACTCGCTGCCTTCGCCATCCCCGACCACTACGTGTACGGGACGGGAGCGGCGGCAAGTCGGCCCGCGCTCGACGCCTTCGCCGTGATGGCCGGTCTCGCCAGAGAGACCTCCACCATCGAACTCGTGATCCTCGTTTCCCCTGTCACCTTCCGCCACCCGTCGGTGCTCGTAAAGAACACCGCGACAATCCAGGAGATGGCCGGCGGCCGCTTCAAGCTCGGCGTCGGAACCGGGTGGCTCGAGGAGGAGCACAGCCGCTTCGGAATCGACTTCCCCGCTACGAAGGAGCGGTTCGCCAGGACCGAAGAGGCGCTCGGCTACCTACGAGCGGCGTTTGCCGAGCCGCCCGTCGACTTCTCCGGCGCGTATTACCGCTATCAGGCGTTCGACATGAACCCGCGGCCGGCTTTGAGGCTCGTGGTCGGCGGGACCGGACCCGTCAAGACCCCCCGGCTCGCCGGGAGGTATGCGGATGAGCTCAACGCATACCCATCCGCACCGCACGAGTTTGCTGCCAGGATCGACAGGGCCAGAGATGCCGCCGCGGCAGCCGGAAGAAGCCCGGGCGATCTGTTGGTGTCGAGCTCAGGCCAAATCCTCGCAGCCGACACCGACGACGAATATCTTGCTCTTCTCGATCAAATTGCAGGCGAGAACGACACATCGCCGGACAAGCTCGAGGCGGAAGCTGCCCGCCGCAACACACCGCGCGGAACCTGGCAGCAGGTGCGAGAGATCCTGGCAGGCATGGCGGACGCCGGGATGAGCCGGTTCTATCTTCAAGGGCGGTTCGACCCCGCCGCCATCGAGCTTCGCCTCGAGAAACTGAGCGAGAAGGACAGTGAGCGAGAAGGACAGTGAGCGAGAAGGACAGTGAGCGAGAAGGACACTGTGGACGAACTACCTGATCCCGCAGCCTCGGCACAATCCGGCTGGTATCGAGTGTGGCTGCCCCGGCTGGCGACGGGGGCGATAACGGTCCTTGCAAGCATCCAGGTGAGCATCTGGATCGTCAGCAACACATCCGGGTTCATGGTCACCCTGGTGATTTCGGTGTTCGCTGCCTTTGCGATGCTGCCTGCCGTCGAGGCACTCAGCAGGAGAGGCTGGCGACGCGGGTTGGCGACTGCCTTCGTCATGGTCGCGACAACCGCCTTCGTTGTGATCTTCGCCTACGCCCTCATCAACGTTGCGGTGGGCGAGACCATCAAGTTGATCGGGCGGCTGCCGACCTATGTGGAGTCACTCGTCTCCTGGGCAAACGAAACCTTCGGTCTGGAGATCTCGAGCGACCAGATCATCACCGACATCACCGCGGACCAACGCCGTCTTCAGGAACTCTCCACCAATGCCGCCAGCGGGGTGCTCGGTCTCGCCTCCACCGCTGTGGGGCTGCTGTTCCAACTGCTGACTATCGGACTGTTCGTCTTCTACATCCTGGCTGATCTTCCCGGGCTCCGGGCGGCGATTCTGCGCCGGATGCCCCCGGTGCAGCAGCAACATGCCGACACGATCATCAACATCACCATCGAGAAGGTTGGTGGCTACGTCTACTCGCGAAGTCTGCTGGCCGTTTTCTCGACGGTCTTCCACTTCGTGGCGTTTTCGACGATCGGTGTGCCGTATTCGTTCGCCCTGGCCATGTGGGTCGGCATCGTCTCCCAGTTCGTGCCAACGGTGGGCACGTACATCGCCGGGGCGTTCCCTGTGTTGATCGCGCTGGCCGAGGACCCGTTTACGGCAGTGCTTGTGCTGGCTGCGCTCCTGGTATGGCAACAGGTCGAGAACTATCTGTTGTCACCACGGATAACGGCCAACACGATGAACCTCCACCCTGCGGTTGCGTTCGGCGCGGCCATTGTCGGGGCATCGCTACTGGGAGGAGTTGGGGCGCTGCTGGCTTTGCCGGTCGCGGCGACGATTGTCGCAATCGTCCAGACCTACGGTGATCACTATGAGCTTGTGCATTCGGAACACATCGAGAGCCCGGAACAGTATGAAAAGAGGATGCGTGAGACCGAGGACCAGAAGGACGCGAGACGAGCTCGCCGCCGTTCTCAGAGACCACAAAGCAAGGACTGATCTACGCTCACCGTCATGAGCCACACCGTCACCGGGCCACTTCGCGCCGCGATCATCATTTTTGGCTTTCTGGCCGCGCTCTCCGGAGGCGCCCTGGCGTTGTTTACGATCGGTGAAACCTACGCCCTCGCCACCGCGATCACCGTCGTCGTCGCATCGTTGATCGTCGCATTCACGGCCTCAGTGCCCCTCGGCCGGGTCGTTTTGGTCATCCTGATCGCGACCTTTGCGGGGACTCTGCTCACCGGTGCTTACGGGACGGTGCAGATCCTGGCGGCAATGACAGGCGGCGGTGGCGGTGAGATCGACCAACCGGACGAAGAACAGCTCGCATCCGCTGAACGGAAGATCGCCACCTCAGCCGAGACTTCGTCGTTCCGGGTGACCCTCACCGAGTCCGAGCTGAACGCTGTGTTGCTCGACTCGCTGGCCGAGACCGATACACCCTTCCGGCGAATAACGCTCGACATCGCCAATGCGATCGGGGATCCGGCGCTGATCGGGTTCGTCGGCGACTTCAAGAACGGCAGCCTCACCGTCACCGGACGAGTCACCGTACAGGTGATGGGGGGCCGAGTGGAGGTGGAGTTGTTGCACGCAGACGTCGGGATGTTCACGATGCCGGGGATTGCCAAGGATGCCGTCGAGGACATGATCGGGCGTGTTGCCGATCTGAACCGGGCTCTTGCCGACGAGGGTGCCGACATTCAGCAGGTCGTCATCGGCGACGACGAGGTCACGGTGGCAGGCGTGACCACGGGCGATTCAGTTGTCGACGCCGCGACCATGCTGGAGGCGTTTGGCGACATAGGCGTTCTGACCAACGTCGACATCGACGGCACCCGGTACGAGCCTGGCGTCGACTCCACGACTGCCGATGGATCGCCGTCATACCTCGCTCTCGGTGATTCGCTCGCTGCGGCCGAGGGTGTGGCGGGATACGCCGAAGGCTATGTGTCCCAGGTTCACCGCGAGCTCAGTCTGCGCGACGGGACGGTGTACGGTCTCAACAACCTGGGTGTCGTCGGTGAGACATCCGGAACCCTGCTCACGGCCGGTCAGCTCGACGACGCATTGACCTACGCCTCCGGTGTCGATGTCGCATACGTGACGATCGACATCGGCGCCAACGACTTGCTCGGCCACCTCGGCTCAGCCGATTGCAGCGACGACATCCAGGCGCCTGCCTGCACCGACCGAATCGAGCTGTCCCTCGAAGCCTACGAGAGGAACATCAACGAGATCTTCTCCAGGCTCCGCAGTGCTCTCCCGGATGCGACGATCGTGTTTCTGGAGGCATACAACCCGTTCGCGTTGGGCTTCGAGGGCAGGGTGGACTTCGAGACACAGAGCAACCAAGCCTTGGCTGCGCTGAACGAGATCGCCGCCGAGACTGCCGGTCGTTATGACATCCTGGTCGCCGACGGCTTCAGCCCGATGCGTGGGACGACATCGGCGACAACCCACATGACCGACATCCCGCCCGACATCCATCCCAATGAGGTTGGATACGATCTGCTGACCGGTGCCGTCTTGTCGGCGCTCGAGTGAACGCGAAATACCGGGAACCTTCCCGGGCTGTCTTGGCATCAGAACAGAGACAGCCAGCAACAACCGGGGAGTCACCAATGAAACGCACCAGCATCCTCATCGCAACACTCGTCATGTTGGTGGCGGCATGCTCGTCGGCAGAGGACTCGGCTACGACAACATCGTTCAGCCGCACGACCAGGGCACCTATTGAGGCCGTGCCGGCTGCCTACGGGCTACAGCCGTTCGACGCCTGTGACGACTTCCTCGACTATGTCAGGAAGAACGCCGTTGACCTGGTCGGGCCATGGGGTTTCGAGCACGGGTACTGGGGCGGTGGCCCTCTTTTTGTGGATGGTGACGCCGTGATGGAGGCAACGGCGGCAGGAGAAGCAGCCGATGGAGCAGACGACTCCGGTGCCGCCACCGCTCCCCGCCAGGATGTCGACTACTCGGCGACCAACGTCCAGGAGCTCGGTGTCGACGAGCCCGACATCGTCAAGACCGACGGTGAGCGGATCATCGCAACCAGCGGCAACGTGCTGTTTGTAATCGACGTGACCGGCGACGAGCCACGCATCGCCGGCAAGACCACCATCGAGTCCGGATGGGCAAGCGACCTGTTCCTGTTCGGCGACAAGGTCATCGTCATGGCGCAGGGCGACACCTACGCCACCCCGCAGATCGATGCCCTAGCACCGGTTGATGATGCCTACTTTGCTCCACCCACCCCGATCACCACCCTGATCGAGCTGGACATCTCCGACATCGAGGACCCGAGTGTCGAACACACGATGTACATCGACGGCTCCAAGGTCAGCGCCCGTATGGTGGACGGTACGGTGCGTCTGGTTGTCAGCTCGTTGCCGACCGGTCTCGAGTTCACCTACCCGGACACGAACGGTCTCAAGGCAGAGCGTGATGCCGAGGAGTACAACCGGCAGGTGATCCTCGACTCGACCGTCGACAATTGGGTCCCGTATTACATCGTCGAGGACGCCCGTGGGAACGTCGTGTCCGAGGGCAGCCTGCTCGACTGCTCCAGCGCCCACCACCCTGAGGAGTTCTCCGGGATCGAGATGCTCAACGTCATTACGGTCGACATGGACAACGACATGGGTATCGAGGATGCGGTCGGTGTGCTGGCGTCGGGCGACATCGTCTACTCGTCGACCGACGCCATGTATATCGCATCGGCGGCGTGGCGGAACTGGAACGTTCTCGCCGAAGATGACGCCGAGGAGAAGATCAACACACATACGACCGACATCCACAAGTTCGACATCAGCGACCCGGCATCCACCACCTACGTCGCCACAGGACGTGTCGACGGGTTCATGCTGAGCCAGTGGTCGATGTCAGAGTTCGAAGGCAACCTGCGTGTAGCAACCACCTCGTCACCGGAATGGTGGTGGGGAGCGACCACCGGCTCCGAGAGCTTTGTCACCGTCCTCACCGAAGACAACGGCGAGTTGGTCCAGATCGGGCAGGTCGGCGGTCTCGGCGAGGGCGAGCAGATCTACTCGGTACGGTTCTTCGACGATGTCGGCTACGTGGTGACGTTCCGTCAGACCGATCCGTTGTACACGATCGACCTGTCCGACCCGACTAACCCGGTAGTGGCCGGTGAGCTGAAGATCCTCGGCTACTCGGCCTACCTGCACCCCGTCGGTGACGGTCTGCTGCTTGGTGTCGGCCAGGATGCCACCGAGGAGGGGCGCACGCTGGGGACCCAGATCTCGCTGTTCGACGTCAGCGACGCGGCAAACCCGACACGGATCCACAACTACACCTTTGACGACGGCTACTCGACCGTCGAATGGGACCACCGGGCCTTTCTCCACTGGCCACAGACCGGTCTGACGGTCATTCCGATCTCGGCGTGGAGCTGGGATGAAGAAACCGAGACCGAGTCCGGCTTTGTCGGGGCAATCGCGGTGAGGGCGACCGAGGACGGGATCGAGGAGGTAGGTCGGATCACCCACAACCCGAAGGAGATCGCCGGCGACGCCGACGTCGAGGAGTTCTGGTGGGGCCCCAACATCGAACGTTCGATGGTGATCGGTGACAGCCTTTATACGTATTCCTACGACGGTGTACTCCAGAGCGACCTCGAGACGGTCGAACCGGGACCATACGTGAGCTTCTGGCAGTGACCCGTTCTTTCGCAGATCGGTAGCCCTAGCGGCGACCAATCGACGCACGAATCAGAGTCCCGCCCCAGCAGAGCGGTCCCGGCACCACCACAGGGACCGCTCCACTAGTTCCTACGTAGATCTATCCCTCCGTTGACTACCTCCGTCGACGCGAATGCACCCACCGAACGACCAGGGGCCGGCTGGTTCTCCTGTCGCATTTGGGGGTTGTTCCCTCATAGCCGAGAATCGCGAAGCAGGCGATGGTGTCCCCAGCCAATCAGGAAGGGTCTCACATGCCGGGATTGAAGATCGAAGCGATCGGCAGGTACCTACCATCGCGGATCGTCACGGCCGCTGACATTGCCGACCAGCTCGGTGTGACCGAGAAGTGGATCGTCGATCGCACCGGAGTCGCCGAGCGTCGGTGGGTGACCGATGAGACTCCTCTGGACATGGCGTTGGCAGCCACCAAAGACGCGCTCGTCAAGGCGTCCATCGACGCCGAAGACATCGACTTGATCGTCTATGCATCAGCAACTCCACACCAGCTGATACCCGACACGTCGACCCTGCTCCAGCGCGAGCTCGGGCTCGGCGAATCGGGGACCAAGACCTTCTCGTTGCATTCCACGTGTCTGAGTTTCATGACGGCGCTCGATGTTGCATCGGCCTTCATCGCAACCGGACGACACCAGCGAATCCTGATCGCCTCCGCTGAGATCGGTTCAGCGGGTATCGACAAGTCCGAGCCCGAATCGGGAGCGCTTCTGGGCGACATGAGCACTGCGGTGCTGGTAACGGCAGACGTCGAGGGCACATCCAGCCTCCGCTCCCTCATCCAGCGGACCTACGGTATCGGCGCGGACCTGTGCCGGATGGAGATCGGATACGCCCGACACCCGCTGCGCGTGCCTACAACGCCACAGGACTACATGTTCCACATGGACGGACCCGAGGTGTTCCGAATGGCCCACCGGCTTTTCCCCCCAATCATCGAGGAGGCTGTGGCGAATGCCGATATGACCCTGGACGACATTGATCTGGTTGTTCCCCATCAGGCAAGCCTCGGCGCGATTCGCTCGATCCAGCGATCGCTCGGAATTGATGATGATCGTGTTGTCATAAATATCGACAAATACGGAAACTGTGTGGCAGCTTCCCTTCCGGGGGCGTTGTACGAGGCAGTCGAGGACGGCCGGCTCCAACGCGGCAACACCGTGTTACTGGCGGGGACGGGCGCCGGGCTGTCGATGGCAGCCGCCGTCCTCACCTGGTGAGTGCGCCCATGCGAGTCTTGGTTACAGGTGCCACCGGTTTCCTGGGGAGCCATGTAGCACGGCACTTCACAGATCGAGGTCACCACGTCACCGGCACCGGTCGCAACCCGCAGAAGGGAGCTCAGCTCGGCGCGGCCGGAATCCGGTTCCTCCCGATCGACCTGTCCAACAGATCCGGTCTACAGGCAGTCTGTAAAGATGTCGAAACCATCGTCCATTGCGCCGCGCTTTCCACCGCCTGGGCCACCAGGCAGGCATACGAGGAGGCCAACGTCGCCGGGACCGGCAGCCTCGTCGCGGCAGCCGAGAGGTCCGGTGTCAAGCGGATCATCCATATCTCGACCCCGGCCGTCCTCTCGCGACCGGCACACCAGTACAACCTCAGAGAGGACGAGCCCTACCCGGATCGATTCACGTCTTTGTACGGCGAAACCAAAGCCGCCGCGGAATCCATCGTGGCAGCCGGCCGACTGGAAACCGCGGTCCTGCGACCAAAGGGGATATACGGGCCGGGCGACCAGGCCTTGTTGCCGCGCCTGGTCAAGGCGGCACGAGGGGGTCGACTCCCGGTCATTGGCGACGGGACCACGCTCACCGACCTGACCTATGTCGACGATGTCGTTGCCGCCATCGATCTCGCCGTGTCGGCGGATCGGGTCTCAGGCATTTATCACATCACCGGGCCGGAGCCTGTGCGTGTTTGGGACATGATCGCCGAGTTGATGCAAGCCCTCGACCTCCCCGCTCCGTCACGCCATGTCTCGGTTCGCAGCGCGTTACGTCTAGGCGCTGCGCTGGAGGTGGCAGCACGTCTCCTTCCGACCAGACCGGAACCTCCGCTCACCCGCTACAAGGTCTCCGTTCTCGCATACTCCCAGACCCTCGATACCTCTCGGATCAGGGACGAACTCGGCTTCGAGCCCAAGGTGAGTCTGCGAGCCGGTCTCGGCAGCGTGCTTGACGCACCGCAACCCGGCCCCGCACCGGAGCGTCGCCACCCCCACCTTCCGCACGATCAACCCCACGTCGCGGTCGAGATTCACGACACAGGGACCGCATACCCGCCCGGGTGGGCAATCGGCATCGGGAACCCCCGACGATCCCCCCTGCCCATTCTGGCTGCAACCATCAAGCACCCCACCAAAGGTATCGTCCGGTTCGACACGGGCTACGGTCCGGATCCCGCACCCGGTCACCATCTCCTCGCCCGTGCCTATCGGCGACTGCTCCAGCCGCAGTCGAGGCGGCGTGTCGCCGAACAGCCCGATCTCATCGTCATCTCCCACACGGACCCCGACCACATCGGCGGTATCGCCGAATACCCGGATGTTGAGGTAGTCATGGATGCGGAGGCTTGGCGTGAGGTCGTCCATCCACACGCACCGTGGCGACGGCTGGTCGAGCTCCCGGGGGATCTGGCAACGCGAATCCGGCTCGTCGACACGTCCTGTGGGCCGGCTGACCTGCTCTGCGACGGTTCGCTATTGGCCGTGGGCCTGCCCGGCCATGCTCCGGGACACATCGGGCTGGTCGTTACTGACACGCAGCAGTATCTGCTGTGCGGCGACGCCGCGCTGACTCGGCGCCATATCCGGCGACGCAAGATAGGCATGATCGAGATGCTCTCCCGTTCCCGGAGCCACTCACGCAGGACCATGGCGTTCCTGCACGAAACGATGGAACACACCGATACGGTCGTCGTCCCGTCGCACTGCCCGGAAACCGCCGAGATGCTTGCCCGCCGGCATGGATCCCAGGAGCGTTGAGGTGCCGCAAGAATGACCGGTACACGGCAAGCCGCCTCGCTCTGGGTTGTAGTCCCTGTCTTCAACGAGCGCCGCATGATCGCAAGTTGCCTCGAGTCATTGTCCCGCCAAACAGATAGCGACTTCCGTGTTGCCATCGTCGACAACAACTCGACGGATGACTCCGCCGAAGCCGTGGGCAGCTGGCTGCGAGCACACCCCTCACTGGACGCCATCATCGTCACCGAATCACGCAAGGGTACGGGAGCCGCAGCCGACACGGGCTTCCGGCATGCGATCGCAGAGGGAGCCGAGTGGGTTGCTCGCACCGATGCCGATTGTGTGGTGGCACCGGATTGGGTCGACGCGATTCGCCGCCGAACCAACGAGGCGGACATGCTCGGTGGCAAGACCAGGGTGCGTCTCGACGACTCCGCTCCCAAGCCGTTCGAGCGCCTGTATCTGCCCGCGACGATCGCGCTCGCCCGTGCATTCGGCAAGGTGCGCCCGTCGAATCGAGGGCCCGAGTACCAGTGCCCGTACGTAATGTGTGTCGGCAATAACCTCGCTGTGAGGTCAACGAAGTACCTGGAGTCCGGGGGCTTCCCTCGGCTGGCGATCGAGGAGCTGCCCATCCCGAACGATCGTGCGTTGGTGAACCGGGTGCGGACGGTTTCGAGTCGAGTCCGTTATGTGCCCGACATGGTCGTCTACAACTCCGCGCGCCGGCTGCGTGCATATGGGCTCAGACGCACCCTTCGCTGGTACGCCGACCATTCGCTCGACACCGGCCAGTTCGAGGTCGACGTGCGATGAGCACCATTGCGAATCGACTCGATGACCTGTTGGAATCCATCGCAGACGACGCAAGCCCGCGCCTCATCGACGCCGGCGCCAACCGCGTCTACAGCGGCAGAGAGGTGGCAGGCCAGATGCGCACTGCACACCAACGCCTGGCCGCGATGGACCTGCGACCTGAAGCGACAGTCCTCTTCGTCGTCCGACCTTCGCTACGAGCCCTTGCATTCCTCACCGCGTTGCTCGGGACCCGGTGCCGAACCGTTCTCACCGACCTACGACTCCCCGGAGAGCTGGTTCGTAGCCAGCTCGACCGGGTCGGCGCCGACGTCTTACTCACCGAGCCGCTCATATCGCTCACCGCACACCGCCCGCTACGCAGGCTTCTGTCCAAGCGTGCTTCGATCCCGCCCGTACACGACCTGGGGCGCCGTGTCGCCACAACACGCCCGCGTCGCGGCGCCACACGTTCCGGACCTCGTCCGCGACCCGAGGATGAGGCTCTCATCGTGTTCACGTCGGGCACAACCGGAGCTCCCAAGGGTGTGATCCACACCCAAGCGAGCCTCGACGCCATGTTCACTGCATCGCGCGACCTCATCGACGACGCTAGAGGAAACGTCGTCTACTCGGACCAGTTCCACAGCATCATTCCCGCTCTCGCCTCGGGCGCCACATGCGTAGTTGGCAGCGCCAACCTCTCCAACCAAGCAGTTGCCCGAGCGATCACAGACCATCACGTTGACACCTGGTTCACCACACCACACAGGGCACGCCAGATTGGGGGGTTGCTCGACCGAAACCGGCCGCTGCGAGTCGTACTGGGATCAGCCCCGGTGAACGGCCATCTGATCGCGGAACTCACGGCGCAGCATCCGAACATGTACCTCACCGGTGTGTATGCGATGACCGAGGCGGTCCCGGTTGCAGTCGCCACGGGGAGCGAAATCGCACGCCACGAAGGACCGGGAGACCTCGTCGGTGCAGTTGTCGCAGGTATCGAGCTGACAGTGGACGACCGTGGAGAGATTCGGATCCGCGGGCCTCGCGTCGGCCGATACCTAGACGATAATGGCGAGTGGATTGCCACCGGTGATCTCGGCTATCTCCGTGACGATGACCGACTCGTGCTTACCGGCCGCGTCAAGGACATGATCCTGACCCGGGCGCGCAACATCTACCCGCAGCAATTCGAGCAGTTCATCAACGCGGACCCCGACATCGAGGAGTCAGTGCTCGTCGGGATCCCGGACAAACACGGTGACGAGGAGCTCTGGCTGGTCGTCGATACGGACCTGAGCTCGAGCGCCGTAACAAGGCGCCTTCGTCGACTCGATGCGGTGCAATCGCTCGACATCAAGGGCGTCGTCGTGTCTTCGCTTCCCCGCGGGCATCAAGAGAAGATCGACAGAACGGCCTGCAGGGAGTTCGCAGCCCGAGCCCGCGACCTCGATGCCGGGGTGCAAGGGCGATGAGACCAGCAGCGGGGATTGCCGGCCCCGGCGCAGTACTAGGCATGGAAGGGCTCGCCTACGCACTGGTTCTTCCTCACCTACCGCTGGTAGTCGGCGAGCATTCGCCGTGGTGGGCCGTCGGCGGGTTGTTGGCCGCCTACTCAATAGCGCAGTTCCTGGTGCTGCCCCGAATCACCAATGCAGCCCGGCGACACGGAACCGTGTGGGTTGTGTTCGGATGCTTGATCGGCACTGCAACAGGGATGATCCTCACCGCCGTCTCGACAAATTTCTGGATCCTGCTCGCAGGAAGGCTCGTCGACGGCCTGTCCGCCGGCACTGTGGTCGTGGTGACCGCACTTCATCTTGCAAGCGTCAACCGATCGTTGTGGACGCGAGACCTCGGCAGGCTGGCCGCAGTGCGCGGCGCAGCCATTCTCGGTGGAGTCGTCACCGCGGCGATCCTCGGAGTCGCAACTGCCAATCCCGCAGTGGCGCTGCGAACCACCGCTTGGATCGGAGCCGTGCTTGCCGGCTTGGCGATTCCAGTCGCCGCGCGATTCCGGCATCTGGACCCCGCCGTCGCCAGAGCGCAACCGACCACCCCAACCGGGCCGGCCGCTGGGCGGCATATTGCAGCGCAGGCCGCCCAGGCAGCGCTGCTAACCCTGGCGCCCGCTCTGGCCCTTACCGTCTCGAACCTCACCGCAGGCTTTCTCGGCCCCGCCGCAGCCATATCGGGGCTCGCGGTCGGGCAGCTCGTAGCCGCACCGCGGCTCGAGGGTTGCCCAGCCCTCCGGTCAGTCGGCGATCTTGGAATCGTACTTGGCAGCCTGCTTGTGCCCTGGTCACCGTTGGCCGGCCTGGCCCTGATGGGTATCGCGATCGGCGCCGCCGCTCCCATCGCCCAGGCAGCTCTGCTTCGCAAGCGCACCGCAGCGGGTGAGGACATTCTGACCGCAAATGCTTTTGTCGGGCGTGCGTCGATTATCGGACACGTCCTCGGGCCGCTATTGGGATATGTCGCCTTGAGCGTGGGGCTCGTACCTGCCATCGTCGTCACAGCGGTCTTCGGCGGAGTGTCGTTCGCAGGATCAAAGGCCGGCGACACCGCCACATTCGATGACACCACCGGGATGGGCTGACTCATCTGCCACAATGTGCCGCCATGAGGGAGAGAGTTCGACCGGGTTGGTGGGGTCAACCAGGCCACGTGTTGTTCACGATCGTTGTCTTCGTGACTCTTGCCTCTCTCGATAACGCTGCACTGGCGACCATTCCGTCGATGGTCCTGCCGATCACCGAGGCACTCAACACGTCGAAGACCGCCGTTGGGTTCCTCACCGCGAGCGTCATTCTGATCACCGCCTTGAGTGCGGTCGGCTGGGGCTACTGGGGCGACCGATCGGACCGCAAACGTCTCCTGTTCTGGGGCACCCTCGTGTGGGCCGTCGGGTCGGGGCTCTCTTCCACGGCGCTTGCTTACTGGCAACTGTTCGTCTGGCAGATCCTCACCGCGATCGGTTTGGGAGTTATCGCGTCCGTTGGCTTCTCGGTCATCAGCGACTTCGTATCACCAAGACGGCGAGGGCTGGCAATGAGCTTCTGGGGGCTGTCACAGGGCATCGGAGGCATCGTCGGTGGTCTGATCGCCAGCCAGCTCGGAGCCGACGACTTCGGTGCGGCCCTGCGAGTAATCGCCCTGCTCGGGCTTGCGGTATCGGCGTTGTACCTGCTGACCTACGACCCGCCCCGGGGTATGAGGGAACCCGACCTGGCCGGATTGCACGAGCAAGGGATCACCTACGACTACCGGATCGAACCCGACCAGATCCAATCTCTGTTCCGGCGACGCACCAACGTCTGGTTGATTCTCCAAGGATTGAGTGCTCAGGTGGCGTACGGCTCGATCATCTGGGTGCCACTGCTCTACCAGGAGAAAGTCATGGCAGCCGGCTACGACCTGAGCACAGCCACCAAGGTCGGAGGCATCCTTGGCGCGATCTTCCAGATCGGCGGCATCTTTTCCATCCTTGCCGGCCATATCGGCGACCGGGTACAGCGCAGGACGCTCAGTGGCCGCGCCATCGTGTCCGCAATCGGCATCCTCGGAGCCATCCCGTTCTTCCTGCTGTTTTTCTTCATCCCGCTCCATGGCCTCGAAGTGACCAACGGCGCGGGCACAGGCACTCTCATGCGCGAGGTCCTGCTGGAAGCGGTCGGTAACCCGTGGGTAGCTGCGGCCTTCCTGACGAGCATCGCCGCCGTAGCTCTCACCGGCGCCGACTCCCCAAACTGGTTCGCTCTCATCTCCGATGTGAACCTGCCCGAGCACCGCGGCACCATCTTCGGGCTCGCCAACTTCGCCAACGGTATCGGACGCGCGGCAGGCAACGGGCTGACCGGGGCGGTGGCAGGAGCATTCGAGCGAGCCTTGCCACCACCACTCAATTGGGCCGTCGGGCTAACGGTATTCCAGGTGTTCTTCCTTCCAACGGGATACTGCTACTACCGGGCTGCGAAGACCTCACCGGACGACATCGGCGAGGTGCGGTCCATCCTCAGTCAGCGGTCGCAACAATCCGGCACCAGACCGGTCTGAGACGGTAGGGTCGTAGCCGAGAACTAAACCCTGGAGGGGCTATGGCTCGCAAGCTCTCGATCGTCGCGTTGATGGCTGCTCTCGTGATTGCGCTCGTCCCCGGCTCAGCGTCGGCATCGGTGGATGGTATGTGCACCGGGGAGGCGACCATCAAAGGCGTCACTTACACACCAGCAAACGACACCCCCGGTAACGCCATCCCAATACCCGACGAGGATGGTGTCCAGGTCACCTACTCAGGCTCCGTTGAGTTCGAGAACATGAGCCACTCCGGTGTGGCAAAGGTCCAGGTCGGCCCGTTCAGCATCACCCTGGGCAAAGCCTGGAGCGGCACCAACACCGAGGACACCCGCGGGGTCGACGGCCAGGTCTACGAGCTTGATGACTTCCGTGACAAGCTGCCCATCTGGATCCCCGGTGTCTGGAAGGTGTCGGCCGAGCATTCGGCGTCCGGTGGCGAATGCTCCGGGTTTGCCATGGTCAAACTTGCCGGTAGCCCGCTGGGCAGCGTGGCGGGATTGATCGCGTTGATCGGCCTGGTCGCAACCGGCTTCTGGGTCGTGATGTCGCTGGTGAGGGGCAGCGTCGTCTCGGGGGCCATCGCCGGACTGCTATTCGGCTTGTTCCTGGCGCTCGCCTTGATGCTCTGGAGCATACGGCCCCTCGACACGCTGACCACCGTGGTCCTCCCAATCGCACTGGCGATCATCGCCGGGGTCATCGGATCGTTCACTGGTCGCGGAGCACTGCGATAGGTCAAATCTAGGCTGACAGACCCATCAAGTCGGTCCCAGAACCGTGCCGATAAGCGGGGTGGAGGTCCATCCCGATGGCGTCACAACTCGTCTTCTTCATCATCGCCGTCACGGCTGCGGTCGGCCTCCTCCTCCGTTGGTTTGGTGAGTCCCGCGGGCACGGCAAACGTATCACCATGGTTCCCCACCGGATCCACGTCAACGGTATTCGTGGCAAGTCGACGGTCACCCGCCTCATCGCCGGGATGCTGCGTGAAGCCGACCTGGTCACGGTGGGAAAGTCGACCGGTACCTTTGCCGCCGTAATCGCACCCGACGGGAAGGACCACCCGATCGACCGCACCGGCTCCCCAACGATCCTCGAGCAGATTCAGGTGGTACGAGACTGGGTCACACCTTTTGTCGATGGGTTGGTGATGGAGTGCATGGCGATCAACCCCCGCTACCAACGGGTAAGCGAGGAGAGGATCATCAGGTCGACGATCGGTGTCATCACCAACGTCCGGGAGGATCATCAGGATGTAATGGGTGAGACTCTACCCGAGATCGCCAGGTCGCTGATGTCGAGCTGTCCCAGGAACGGTGTGCTGGTCACAGCCGAGCAGAACCCCGAGATCCTCGACATCATGTTCGAGGAGGCCCGCAAACGTGGCACAAGCCTCATCGTCGCCGACCCGACCAAGGTCCGGCCTGAGGAGGTGGCAGCCTTCGACTACATCTCGTTCGAGGAGAACATCGCGATCACTCTCGCCATTGCCGAGCTCCTCGACATCCCCCGCCATGTGGCGATGATGGGAATGGTCAAGGCTCCGGCCGACCCGGGCGTGCTCCGTATCGAGCGTTTCCAGATCGGCGCTAAGAAGGTCACCTGGGCCAACCTGTTTGCGGTCAACGACCGAGAGTCGATGGTCGCCGCCGCGGGAAAACTGGCGCCATATCTGACCGGCCGGACCACAACAGTCGGGATTCTCAACAACCGAGCGGACCGGCAACGACGTGCAGTGCAGTTCGCCGACATCGCGGTCAACGACCTGACCTTCGACCGGCTCGTCACCTTCGGAGCGTACGAGGACCTCGTTTCCAACATCGTCGTGCGCAATGGTTTCCCGCGAGAGCACCTGATCAATCTCGGCGAGCGTAACAACCCCACGATCGAACAGATCGTTACCAAGACAGTGCTGGAGATGCCGACCGACGAGGTGATGCTTGTCGGTTTTGTCAATATCCACACGGCTCAGGCCGAGATGCTGCTCGAGTTCTTCGAGCGAGCCGGGGAGACCGATACGCACCATGGTCGGCCACATCTCATCGCGGTGGCGTAGTGCACGACTATCTCTTCGACATCAACACCGTCAGGCTTGCATTCATCGTTGGTGTGCTTGCGTCCGTGATCGTCTATGAGCGATACCACATCACCTCGGGGAGCATCGTCGTCCCCGGATATGTGGCCGTCTTCGTGCTCCAGCCGCTGATCCTGCTGATCACCCTGGGGAATGCGATGTTTGCATACTGGGTCGTCAACCACGTGCTGGCGAAGCGGTTCCTGCTCGATGGGAGGAACAAGTTCTCGACGATCATGATCATCTCCGCATCGGTGCAGGTGGTGTTGCTCAAGGTGAGCCCATCTACGCCTTACCTGTGGGAGTCGAGTATCCCGCTGCTGGTCGGGGTCGGCTATCTGGTGCCGGCGCTGATCGCCCACGACTTTGGGCGGCAGGGAATCGCGAGGACCATGAAGGCGGTCGGGATGTCGTCGGCGCTCGTCGCGGTGCCTGTGACGCTGGCGATCATGTTCTTCCCAGACGCCGCAGCCCAGGAGACGCTGGCCGGCTTTGGCGTGCTGGCATTCCCACCGGAGTGGATCCCGATGGCGGTGGTCATGTCGTCGGCGGCGGCATGGGCGCTCCAGTACAACTACGGCTTTCGCTCGGCCGGGTACGTGGGAGCCGCCTATCTGGCGATGCTCACTACCAGCCCGTTCAACCTGATCTTCCTCGGCGCGATCGGGTTCAGCGCATGGATGCTGGTGACGAGGGTCTTCATGCGAACGATGATCGTCTTCGGCCGTCGCAAGTTTGCGCTGATGATGGTGAGCGCCAGCATCATCTCATGGGCCGGGGTGTGGATATCGACCTCGGTGTTCGACGTGAGCATCGCCGCCTATGAGTCGATGGCGACGGTGTCACTCACGCCCCTCTTTGTACCCGGTCTCATCGCCAACGACCTCGAACGCTCTTCACCGCTGCTCGTGTTCTCGGGTTTGGTCTTCTCGGTGTCGTTTGTGCTCACCACCACGTGGCTGGTGACGACAGCGGTGACCGGCTACTACGGAGGCTGGGTGCCGCAGACGATGTCGATTGCGGTCTCAGTGATCAGCGGGCTGGTCATCTTCGGCAACCAATTCGTCCTGGTCGCCAGACTCGTATGGGCAGCGACGCTCGGCAGATTCCTGTCGCCGTCCCCCGCCCGGGGTTGAGCTTCACAGCGCCTCACGATGGCGGGCGAACCAGATCGCCAGTGCGATGATTGCCAGCCCGCTCACAAACAACGCGAGCATGCCGCCAAACGCCTCACCAAAGAAGTGGAACATGGCCTGGGGGACGAACCAGAAGATCCCAATGGCTCCCAGAACGATGGTGAGACGGTCCCGCAGAGACACCCCGGCGACCGCAAACAGCGCTGCGGTTGCAAGTCCGAGGATGATGCCGAAGGTGCCGGCATCGCCGTCGACCACGATCAGCTGGGCCCCGTAGAGCATCGTGATCGCACCGAGCACCACCGCAGTTCTGAGCGGTGCCAGACGCCCGGCTCTTGCGACCGCAATCCAGGTCACCCCGACTACCCACACAACCAGCCCGTAGACATAGAACGCCGGGTCGGCGACCAGGCTCATGAACGACAAGATCGCCGTGAGCATCGAAGCGAACAAGATGATCTGCTGGGCGGGCATCGTCTGGCGCCACAGGAGCAACCAGGCCACAACCGCGGCCACAGCTCCGATGAGAGTCCACGTTGCCTCGACACTCAAGCCGAGGATCGGGTCAAAGACCATGAAGAGGGCGCCTCCGAGAGCCACCACGCTCCCGGCCGACAGCACACTCGACAACCGTTGGAGAGCAGGTTCTTCGTGGGTGAGCATGACGCCCCCGGCAAAGAAAAGCGCCGATGCAAGGACACCAAACAGGCCTGCCTGCGACCAGTCCGTGAGCTTCTCCCAGAACTCGGAGACCAGGAACAGAACCGCCCATATCGCCAACACAGCCCCGACATACCCGAGCATCTCGGCGATGACGGGTATACGCCCACCGCCGTCATCGGAGGACCCTTCCCCCGGGGATTGAACGTCACCGGCTTTCATCAAGTCTGCCTGCTCCGGTGAGATGATCCCGGCTTCGAGCCACTGCGTCACCTGTCTGTTGAGATCGATCATGAGAAACCTCCTTTTGCGTCATAGTCCCCGGACCGGAGCCATCCCGTAAGGGGGACCTACCCCCTTGTGTCCTGGGGGCGCCGCGAACGGTGCGCCCGGTCCGTTAGTCTCGGTCGACATGCCAGGCTTGCTCGCATTCCATGCACATCCCGACGACGAGGTCACCGCCACCGGTGGGACACTCGCCAAGTACGCCGACGCCGGTGAGCAGGTGGTTGTCATAACGGCGACCGACGGCTCCGAAGGCGAGGTGCACAACTACGACAACCCCGACGAGATCAAGCCGCACCTTGCCGACATCCGCAAGGTCGAGATAGCAAACGCCATGAAGATCCTCGGAGTCGAACACCAGGAGTTCCTCGGGTACCGGGACTCGGGGATGATGGGTGAGACATCCAACGACCACCCGGATTGCTTCTGGCGGGCCGATTTTGACGAAGCGGTCGGCAGACTCGTCAAGCTCATCCGCAAATACCAGCCCGAGGTCATGACCATCTACGACCCGTTTGGCGGGTACGGTCATCCCGACCACATCCAGGTGCACCGTGTCGGTCTTGCGGCCTACTACGCCGCCCGTGACCTGGGCCGGTACCCCCTCGACGACGGTGACATCGAATGGGCCCCGGCCAAGATATACTGGACGGCATGGCCCCGATCCCGCGTGCGGGCATTTGCCGACGTCAGGCTGGAGCAGGGCGGGATCGACAAGTCGACCCATGAGCGCATGGCGGCCGCAGGGTTCCCCGACGACCAGGTGACCGCCTGGATCGATGTGCGGGATCGTTGGAAGCAGAAGGAGGCTGCCTGGCGTGCGTACCGCAGCCAGATCCCCGAAGACTGGTTCATGCTCAAGGTGGCCGACGCCGTCGAAGAGCAGATCCTGGGCAGGGAGGCCTTCGCCAGAGTTGCGACCTCGGTCGTATGCAACGAGGTCGAAGACGACCTGTTCGCCGGGTTGCGCTGATTCAGAGTCCTTCGATTCGGGTAGGTGGCTGGTGTGAGAGCCGCCGTGGCGGCTCGCACCACCATTGACTCCGGCGTTTTCGGCGGCGCCCGCGAGCGAGAACGGGAATTGGCCGGCGCACTCCTAATCGGATCCGGCAATGATCCTGATCAGCTCATCGCTCGAACCGAACGGTCTGCGCTCGCTAGTAGCCACGCAGTCGACAACGCCATGGAGCTCGCCGTCGGAAGGCACCCTGACCACACGGACGATATATGTATCCGTCCCGCCTGAGCGGTTGGTGGTGGCTCGGTCTTCCCCCTGGCCAACCGGGCCACCACCTTCGTACCGCTCTACCACCTCGCTAGTCACTCGTGACGTTCGCTGAGCACGGTTGCCACAACCACAACACAGTCGTTGGCTGCAACCAATCCCCCACCGTCCCTACCACCCGTCGAACGTCTGTAGTTTTCGTCAACTCGTCGACTGCGAGGAATACCATGGTCCTTGTCTTGTGCACTCCCCCTCCTCTGATGCCTGACACCAGCCTAAGAATGACCCTTTGGGTTGCCTTAAGGCCGAACCGCGCCAGGCCCGGGAAACGCCGCCGGCTCCACATCAAGGCTTGCCATTCGCCCCACGTAGACACCGTAGAGCCGTCGCGCCACACCATGCCGACCGGCTGAAGCCATCGCGGCGACCAACCCGAGATGAGCCGGTTCGTGGTACAGATCTCGCTCGAGCATCCGCAGGTAGAGACGCGCGGCTCCGTCGTAGTCATCATCCGCCTCTGCGGCAACGGCGAGCCTGCTCGCTATCTCGACGTAGATGCTCCTGCACTCTTCCCGCAGACCGACCGCCCAGTCGTCGTAGGGGTGATCCTCCAAAAAGTCGCCGACATACAGACCCTCAGCCCTCCGCATCTCGGCAAGGCCGGCGTCTGCGTTTCCCCTGTGATAGAGGTCCAGGCCGGCGGCGGCGCCCTCGACAAACGCCTCGACATCGACGAACAGAGACTGCATGCGGAGCTCGACCGACTCCTTGTCCGAATGGAGATAGTGATCCTGAGGGTATGACTTTTCAGGGTCGAGAACCGAACGGATCGTCGATATCGCGACCGACAGCCGGTTGCTCGCCTTTGCGGGGCCCTCGCCGGGCCACAGAGCTTCCATCAGCACTTCCCGATGTTGTGGGTTGCCACGGACCGCGATCAGCATCTTGAGCAGGTCGCGTGCCTTACGTGACTGCCACGCAGAGACACCAACCGGTGTTCCGCCTAGCTCGAGGGCGAAGCCGCCAAAGGTGCGGATCTTGATCCGGGGCAGGGATTCCTCCTCGGTTTCGGCCAGCCAGGCGCGACCCTCCGCGGCCGGACCGAGCGCTCCGAGCTTCTGGAGGCGATCGATTGCGCCGCGAGCCAGCGCCAAACCCTTCTCGTCGGAACCAATACGAGCGAGGGCGAGATCGACCCTGGCAACGCCGAGTGGGTCGGAGAGGTCGGACCACAGCGACCGCGCCTGCCGGAGGACCGCAGCAGCACGCTCGGGGTCGGAACAGACCGCTTCCAGCTCGAGCGACTCAGCAAGACCGGGGCGGTCGCGGCGTGAGCGAGCAAGACCAGCTGCCTGCGCCGCCAACGATAGGGCGCGATCGGCATCGTCCCGGACGGCGACCCAGCCGCAGGCGAGCAGGGCGCCCACATGCCCAAGCACCGAGTCGTTGCCGGTAGCACGGTCTGCCAGCTCGGCCGCGGCGACCGGGTCGTCGGCAACCAACACACGGGCGAGACCGGCCTGCGCCGGCACGAGCCCCTGCAGGTCGTTCGCTGCCTCGCAGAGGGAGATCGCTTGCTCGTATGCGGCTCGCGCCAGGGCGGTGTCGCCACGTGCCCGATATACGTCACCGAGGTGGGCTAGCGGGTAGGCCTCGAGACGGGAGGCGGTTCGCCGGAAGAGCGCCCTCGCTTCCTCGAGACCTGCCACCGCTTCTTCGAGCCGACCAAGCCGGAACAGAGCCTGCGCTTGGTTGGAGAGGGCAAGGGCACGGAAGGTGGCGAAACCGGTCGACTCGGCGAGCCGCAGCGCGATGTCAAGCTCCGCCAGCGCGTCCTCGTAGGCACCCTCTTCCAGTTTGAGCGACCCACGGTTGGAGCGGATGCGGATGGTCTGGAGCACGTCGTGGGCCCGTTCGGCATGTTCGAGCGCCCGCAGGTAGTGTGCATCGTTGGCAGATCGGTCGCCATCGAGAGCAGCGACCATGGCTATGACCGTGTGCGCCGTCGCCAGAGCTTGCGAATCGTCGGCCCGCCGGGCAAGCTCCAGAGCCGGTGAGGCACCGGCCAGAGCTGCATCACGATCGCCACGAAGCCACTGCGCCCCCGCCGTCCACCCGAGCAACGCGGCCTCATTGCTCAGATCTGTGCCATCGATCGTACCCCGGGCATACGTTTCCAATGCCAGACCAACGTCACCTCGCATGTGGTAAAGCAGACCCAGGCGCCAGGCCACTCCTGCGGGGATCTTGCCGGTGGCGGGAGCGATCGCCGCATAGCATTCCCTGGCCCCTTCCCAGTCACCAAGCACCTGCCGCGATTCCGCTTCGACGAGGATCACGAGTTCGCTCTTGTCGCCAAGTCCCTCGACGACGGAGAGAACCCGGCTCGCCAGACCGGAACTCAACATATCACGGCCGCGCCGCTCGATCAGATGCGCGACGGACCGGGAGTCGCCTGCGGCTGCAAGCGTTTCGACCGCATCGGCCAGATGGCCGTTGTCTTCATACCACCCTGCCGCGGCCTGGGCGAACGCAGCCCGCTCTTCCGGGCTCGGCGGTAGGTGCGCAACCAAGAAATCACGCATCAGAGGAGCGAGCGCGACCGCATCCGGTTCCGCAGGTGCTCTTGTCAGGTAGACGCCCCGATGGCTTGCGTCTGCGAGCGAACCGGGATCGAGCCCGAGGTGTGCAACGAGACCTGCAGACACCCACGGAAGCAGGGCTGCCGCCCTGAGCACTGCTACGACCGGTTCTTGCTCCGCTACAAGCACCTCCTCGGCCAGGTACTCGTACATGGGGCCACGGTCGGCCGGGACCGGCCTCAGGGCCGTGTCGTTGCCGCCGCGGCCCGATTGGCGTGGATCACGTCCGGTCGGCGCTTCAATTGCCAGCCGGATGGCGGCAGGCCACCCGGCGGTCCGTGCGAGCAGTTCGGTGGCGAGATCGGCTGGTCCCTCGTCGCCGGTTTCGGCGAGAATCTCGGCTACCTCTTCGATGGTGAAAGCAAGTGCCTCGGCTGGGATTTCGGCGACGTGTCCGTCGACGCGGAGGCGACCGATGGGAAAGGGCGGCGGGCGGCGCGAGGCGACAACGATGTGCAGCCGATCGGGTGCGTTGCGGCAGATCCCACCGATAAATCGGGCGACTGCGGAGTCTTCGCCTGCGACGTGGAAGTCATCGAGCACCAGCGTCAGGTCGCGGTTGAGGCGTGCATCGAGCTCGCCACACAGCATCCCAGCAAGCGCATCTGCCCGCCGGGTGTTGTCGGGATCGGTATCGGGACCTCGTGGCCCATCGACTGCGAGCAACAGATCGGCCGAGATGTCCGGTATCGCCAATCGCACCTGATCGAGAATCGACCTGGCGAGCGTGGTCAGCTCGCGATCGGCGACGGTGACGACATGGATCACTGTGGTGCCGGGATTTGCCCATTGGGCGAGCAAGGTCGACTTGCCCAGTCCGGAACCCGCAATCATCGTGGTGACACGAACGTTCGGTTGCGGCCGACAGCAGTCGCTCTAGTCGTGTGCGACGAATCGTTGCCGTCTTCCTTGATACCACCTCGACCTGCCGGATTCGTGGGACTGTGGATCAAAGGGTATCCCATCGGCAATCCCACGCGCAGGTTGTCGCGACACGACCAGCCAAGCTGGAACATCGCGCCAGCGCGAAAAACGAGCCACTGTCGCGAAAGATTTGCAGTCGCTGGGCTTGCCCGACCAACCGAAAGCCCACTAGAAATGGACCTTCTTCCCCACCCACACGGGCACCAACGACCGCGCCGTTAATGACCCTTGCGTAGTTACACCCGTGTAACTAGAATTGAGTTCCCCTGCGCAACATGTTGGGTCTAGCCGGAGGAGTCGGACACAACATGTTGTGGCTGTTGACAAAACTGTGGATAAGTGCACGTCTCGGGGACGTGACGGAAGGGTGACAACATGGGTCAGGGTATGACCGTTGAGCGTCGTTTCACGACCGAAGGTACGGACGTATACGAAACGGTGGAGTGGAGTCGCAGAGACTCACGCATAACCAATCCCGACGGTTCCGTGGTCTTCGAGATGCTCGGAGCGGAGATCCCGGCACAATGGTCACAGGTCGCTGCGGACATCATGGTCTCGAAATACTTCCGCAAGGCCGGTGTCCCCCAGTTCGACGACGATGGCAACCCGATCCTGGACGGGGATGGAAACCCGGTGACCGGGCCCGAGCAGTCGGCCCGTCAGGTCATCAAGCGTCTTGCGTCGACCTGGTGCTGGTGGGGCGAGCAGAACGGCTACTTCGCATCCGCCACCGACGCCGCTGCTTTTGAGGACGAGATCGCCTACATGCTCCTCCATCAGATGGCGGCCCCCAACTCACCACAGTGGTTCAACACCGGTCTCGCCCATGAGTACGGCATCACAGGCACCGAGCAGGGCTTCTGGTACGTCGACCCGGAGACCGAGGAAGTAGTCGCCTCCAAGGACGCATACAGCCGCCCGGCCCCGCATGCCTGTTTCCCGGAGGGAACGCGAATTACGCTGCGTGACGGGTTCAAGCATATCGAGAAGATCGAGCCGGGTGATGTGGTCCTAACCCACGAAGGTCGATATCGAACGGTGTCCGAAACGATGCAGCGACAGGTCGAAGAGGACCTCGTTGAGCTCTCGCTCTGGGCGATTGGCAGTATCGAGCTGAAGGAACAGCGCGACGTCGTTCAGCCTATGAGTGTTGAAGGCGTCGCTTTCTCGCTGACGGCCACTGCCAACCATCCTGTGCTCGCCTTTAGGTCTGCGGCAGTGGATGCAGCACTTGACGTTCACGCGCTCACACCGGAGTGGATCGAGGCCGAGAAGCTCGAGGTTAACGACTACGTCGTAGTTGGTCAGCCGACCGGTCGTCACATCGGTGGGCGCAATGTGACGCGGGTCCTCGCCAAGAGTCACGAGTCGTTTGGTGGCACCGTCTACAACTTCCAGGTCGATGAGGACGAGTCTTACATCGCGAACGGTGTAGCTGTGCACAATTGCTTCATCAACTCAGTCGATGACGACTTAGTCAACAACGGCGGCATCATGGATCTCTGGGTTCGGGAAGCCCGCTTGTTCAAGATGGGAGCAGGTTCGGGAGCGAACTTCTCCCGCATCCGCGCCGAGGGTGAGCCGCTGTCCGGTGGCGGGAAGTCATCGGGGCTGATGTCGTTCCTAAAGGTCGGCGACCGCGCCGCCGGCGCGATCAAGTCCGGCGGAACGACTCGTCGCGCAGCCAAGATGGTGATCGTCGACATCGACCATCCCGACATCGAACAGTTCATCAACTGGAAGGCCGAGGAGGAGAAAAAGGTGCGGGCGCTTGTCGCCGGTGGCTACTCGTCGGATTTCAATGGCGAGGCGTACGCAACCGTGTCCGGGCAGAACTCGAACAACTCGGTTCGTCTGTCGAACGCCTTCCTGAACGCGGTTGTACACGATGCCGAGTGGGATCTACTGGCACGAACGGACCGCTCGGTCATGAAGACAGTGCGGGCACGGGACTTGTGGAATCAGATCGCCGATGCCGCCTGGCAGTCTGCCGATCCCGGTCTGCAATTCCAGGGCACCATCAACGAGTGGCACACCTGCCCAGCGGAGGGCGAGATCCGGGCATCTAACCCATGTTCAGAATACCAATTTTTGGACAACACCGCATGCAACCTGGCGAGCCTGAACCTGCGGACGTTCTACGATGACCACACTGGGAGCTTCGACATAGCCGCCTACCAGCACGCCGTTCGGCTATGGACGATCGTGCTCGAGATCTCGGTGACGATGGCACAGTTCCCGTCCAGGGAAATAGCCATTGGCAGCTACGACTACCGGACTCTCGGTCTCGGCTACGCAAACCTGGGTTCACTGCTGATGAGGATGGGGATCCCCTACGACTCCGACCACGGACGGGCGATCGCCGGATCGTTGACCGCGATCCTCACCGGCCACGCCTACGCCACGTCGGCGGAGATGGCCGAGGTACTAGGCCCCTTCCCGAAGTTCGGCATCAACCGCGACTCGATGCTGCGGGTCATCCGCAACCACCGGCGTGCCGCATACAACAAGGATCAGGGCGATTACGAGGCCATCAACCACTTGGTGATGGGCATCAACAGCGGCCTAGCTCCGCTTGACATGCTCGAAGCGGCGCGGACAGCATGGGATACAGCACTGACGCGGGGCGAGCAGAACGGCTTCCGCAACGCCCAGGTGTCAGTTACCGCTCCGACCGGGACCATAGGGTTGCTAATGGATTGTGACACCACCGGTGTCGAGCCCGACTTCGCTTTGGTGAAGTTCAAGAAGCTCGCCGGGGGCGGCTACTTCAAGATCGCCAACCAGTCGATCGCCCCGGCGCTCAAGCGTCTCGGCTACTCGGACAACACTATCCAGGCCATTATCGAGTACGTCGTAGGCACTAACTCGCTGGCCAGGTCGCCACAGATCAACATGGCGACGCTGATCGCCAAGGGTTTTACCGCCGACGACATCGACAAGATCGAGGCTGTGCTCTCGGGTGTGTTCGAGATCGGGTTTGCGTTCAATCAATGGACTCTGGGAGAGGACGTGATGCTGCGGCTCGGCTTCACACCCGACCAGTACAACGACCCAGGGTTCTCGATGCTGAAGGCACTCGGGTTCACCGACAAGGAGATCCAGCAAGCCAACAACTACATCTGTGGGCATCAGACCATAGAGGGTGCCCCGCACCTGCGGGACGAGCATCTGGCTGTGTTCGACACAGCCAACCGCAACGGTCGGACCGGCAAGCGTTTCATCCACCACACGGGCCATATCAAGATGATGGCGGCTGCCCAGCCGTTCATCTCGGGGGCCCAAAGCAAGACCGTAAACATGCCAAATGAGGTGACCCGCGAGGACATCGCCGAGTCATACAAGATGTCGTGGGAGCTCGGTCTGAAGGCCATGGCGATCTACCGGGACGGCTCAAAGGCGTCACAGCCTTTGTCGTCACAGTCCGACGACGGATACGCCGACGACGAGCCGGCGGAGCTCGAGGATGCACTGGTAGACGAATTGGAGCTGGTCTCACACGGCCGGGTGCCGTGGCATGAGGCGATGCGGCCTGGGATCTCCCCCTCCGAGGCGTACGCCGATATGAAGCGACCCCGGTTCCTGTTGCCGGCACGCCGCAGCGGCTACACCCAGGAAGCCAGAGTGGGTGGTCACAAGGTGTTCGTCCGCACCGGTGAGTACGAGGACGGAACCCTCGGTGAGCTGTTCATCGATCTCGCCAAGGAAGGCGCCACACTTCGTGGCATCCTGTCGTGCTTCGCAATCGCGGTCAGCAAGGGTCTCCAGTACGGCGTGCCGCTCGAGGAGTACGTGGACACGTTCACGTTCCAGACGTTCGAGCCACGGGGCATGGTCGAGGGGCATCCGAACATCAAGATGTCGAACTCGCTCATTGACTACGTCTTCCGGGCACTCGGTGTTGAGTACCTAAAGCGTGACGAGCTGGCTCAGGTGCCACCGGACCGCAGCCGGGAGTTGCCAGAACCGCCAAAGGGCCTGGCGGTTGATGCCGGTGTCCAGCTCGACCTCACCGATGCAGAAGCCGAGGTCGCCCTCGATGCAACCGTCGAGGCTGCCCGTTTCGCCGACGGCGAAGTCGTTGCTCCGGTAACAGGCGGCTCCGGGGTCGTCGAGACCTCCCAGGACGCCTACCGAAACAGCGGAGCCATCAGCACGGGCGGCCCGGCCACCAACGGCGGTGGTGTGGCCACAGCAGCGGCGATCCAACAAAGGGCGGTGCAGGCGGCAATGGCCGACAAGATGGGCGACGCCCCGATCTGTGAGACCTGCGGCGCCATCACCGTTCGCAACGGGAGCTGCTACGTGTGCCTCGGCTGTGGCGGAACCACAGGGTGTAGCTGATGAGAACTGCCACGCGAATGCAAGTGGGTTCTGCCACGGAAATTGACAGCGAGTGAGAGTGGTTCTGACACACTCTCATTCGGAGTAGCCGATTAGGATGACCGGTCGACGTTGGGAGCCACGGTACGGCGTCGGCACCGTAGCCGGACCATAAGGTGGCGTAGGAGAGCCGATGGCGGACCTGTTGGACACGATCGCAGAGCACTGGGACAAGCGCGCATCCACGTTCGATGATGAGGTAGACCACGGTCTCGTCGCTCCAGCCGTACGCGCCGCATGGACGCGGCGGCTCTCGACCTGGCTTCCCGAACCGCCGGCCCGGGTCGCCGACCTCGGCTGCGGCACTGGCTCACTCGCGGTCCTTCTGGCCTCTTGCGGGTACGAGGTGACCGCCTGCGACATCTCTCCTGAGATGGTCCAACGTGCTCGCGACAAGGCTGTAGCAGCCGGCGTTGTCATTGAGGTGAAGGTGGCCGACGCCGCTTCCCCTCAGCTGGACGCCTCGTCCGCAGATGTCGCCCTGGTCCGCCATCTTGCCTGGACGCTCCCTGATCCCCAAGCTGCTATCGCGACGTGGGCGTCCCTTCTGGAGCCCCACGGTCGTCTAGTTATGGTGGAGGGACGATGGGAAGCTCCTGTACAGGCCAAGGGTCAGCCTGCGGACGTCGAGCATGGCCACTACACACCGGTCTACCGTTCTCTGCCGTGGTACGGCGGTGTCGCCGCGGACACGCTCATCCCGGTCCTAGAGCAGACCTTCGACCACGTCGACTATCACGACCTCACCACGGATGACGATCTCTGGGGCCGAGCTGTCTCCGACGAGCGATACGCCGTCGTCGCGCATCGGCCTCTCTGAGTACCACTCAAAATGCGAGTGTGTCATTTTCGCTCTCATTTCCATGTCATTTCACAGCTGAAGCGCCCCTCACCAATCCGGCGTAGATACGGGCCACATGTGGCGCGTATCTACGCTCGAACGGCATAGGAACGGCATAGGACGGCCGCTAGACGCCGATTCGCTGACGGCCGGCGACACGGCCTTCCCGGTAGCCGGTCAGGTCGATGACGGACGATGTCGACAGATCGATGCTGATCCGGGTGGTCCCGTCGGCAACGTCGGCCGAGTCCGTCCAGCGACCGTCGACCACAACATCCACACGGTCGAGATTGATCGTCTCGACACTCAACCCCGAGTCACCTTCGACCTGGCCTTCCAGCTCGTAGAAGGGCATCTCCGAGAGGATCTGCCCGGCTCGGTTGATCAGATCGTCGTTGTGCTCGAGGACATCCCGCCTCGTCATGTAGTGACGTTCATCAGGCTCAACACCGAGATCTTCCACCGGTGTCCCGGATCGGTCCCGAACCCGCAGGGTGCGTCGCACCGAAACCCTCATCCCGGCGTTGTGTGGCAGCACCGCCAGAGGTGAACCCGTCCCCTCCGCCAAGATCCGGAGCAGCTCATGTGTCCAGACGTTGGCGCCGCCGGCACCGGTCGCATCCGCAACACCGAGGATCCGGCCGATGCCGTGGTCTTGGAACCCGGCGGCAAACATGTCCGTCGCCGAGTAGCAAAGCGCATCCGTGATCAGGACGACCGCACCGTGATACCGCTGCCCGATCGAGTTGGCGAACTCGCCGTCGGTGATCGAATGTGACGTCGAATACGCTGCTCCGGTTCGCACTGCAAGCTCCATCGACGCCAGCCACGGCCCCAGATCGAAGGACGGGTCGAGCGGTGACGGTGAGTGCGCTTCGACGAGCCCAAGCATGAACGGCGTCGTCACAAACTGCGCAGGCGACGGCTCGATGCGTTCCGGTGTCAACACCTGCAACAAGCCCTCGGCGGCCGTAATCAGCCCACCCCCGTTGTTGCGAACGTCGATGATGAGACCACGCTCCGGCAACTGCTCGACGAGCCTGACGAACTCGTCGATGAACACCCCGGCGTCCGGGACGTTGAAGGTGAAGATGCGGATATACCCAAACTCACCGCTGTCGGTGTCGACCGACCGGGCCCTGAACACCGACGGCATCGTGGTCGGCAGATCCCCGCTACCGAGATCAACCATCCTGGTGCCCATCGGCACGTCACCACCACGCACCGCGGCAGGGGCATACAACGCCTTGCGAGCCTGGTTGACGGCATCGGTCTGCACGTCGTAGCCGAGGACGCTTGCCAATGCGATCGAGTCGCTGCCATCGGGATCGACCGTTGGCCCGCTCCCAGGAGACCACACCTTCCAGTCCAGCCGGATCTCCAATTCACGACCGTCGACGGCCCGGTAGCGGATCACTACCCATTCTTCGTCCGGCGGGTTCGACCGGACGAGCGGTCTGATCGTCAGCGCATCGAGCCCCCTGGCAAACCGCGCCGACGGGTTGGACCCCGCCTGCTGATCGGCATTGATGCGGATGGCAGTGGCTATCGGCACCCCGTTCCAGTACAACAGCTCCGCCTGCTCGGCGAACGTGGGATGGTCGAAATCTGGTGCCAGCTTCGTCACCAGGTAGTGCGGCTCACTCTGCTCATCGAAACACTCCTCAACCAGGAAGGGCAAGAAGGCAGTGTGCTCCCGGAAAGGAGAGGGCAGCAGGTAGTTGGTGTGTAGGTCACGCACCTCGGTGAAGATCGACGTCATCTCGCGATGAAATTCTGCCTCGGGTGACATCGTCTCGGGCGTCATCCGGTCGAGCCGATGGCGCAGCAGCCGGAGACGCTGTATCGGGGACACGGCGTGCATCGCTCGTTTCAGCCCCAGATGCACATATGCGTCCGCGAGCAGCACCTGTGCTTGATCCACCAACCGCTTGCGATCATCGAGCGACAGCAGCCCGGCAGCGGCGTTCAGTTCGGCCAGGGTTGCCGCCCCCATTGCATCGCGTTCGATGGAGGTCCCCATAGTGAAGACGCTCGGGTCCGGCTCGGGAGCCGTAGTCCCGTAGTAGGCCGGCAGGCCGTTCATCACATACTCGGGGAGGTTTGCTTGGTTGACCATCCGATGGAAGAAGCGATCATCGGCAACAACCGCCAGCGGATCCAACTCGACAGCCGCGAGCATCTGGTCGAGCGGTTCTGCGCCCGAGCCCAGTCGCTCGCTGAAGGAGTCGGGTGCAAGCGGGCGATTGTCGAATCCGTCGTTGTCGAGATCGAGGACCCATGCACCCGACTGATCCGCCGCGGTTATCCCAAACGATCCGAGTGCGGTGGCGGGGTCGGCCAGCGTCCTCGCCAGCTCCGGCAGCCGGTGAAGAGCCTCCTCGAGCCGATCCGTGGCTTCGCTCAGTGAGAGGGCGGCGACTATCGGGTCGGCGGTCTCCTGCTCGAAGAAGAAGACCCTTTGGGAGCCGTCGAGATCGAACGACTCGGTAGCCCCGGCGAACCGATCCATCAACCGGGGTTGACCGTACCTGGGAATGCCGTCGATCACCGAGAGCACAACCGAAGTCTCCCGAGCGCCGATGAGATGGTCGTATGGGTCGCCTCGCCGATTGTCCACCACCATCAAGTCGGCGCGCTTGCCGGCCTCAATCGAGCCCAGCGCACCATCCCACTTGAGAATCCGGGCAGGATTGATTGTGGCCATCGCCACGATGTCACGCCCCGACAGAAAGCCACCGTTTTGGTCGCTGACGAGCTGTGCCACCTTGAGCTCACCCAACAGGTTCTTGCTACCCGACGGTGACCAATCCGACCCGAGCGCAATCTCGACACCTTCATCGACGGCCCGCCGGACGTCGGCGGTTTCCCCGTACAGGAGCAGGTTCGACAGTGGCGACCACACCATGGTTCCACCCCGGCTCCGCAGGGTCGCAAAATCACGGCCCCGCAGCCCGGCGCAGTGGATACCGGCCAGCGCGTCGGTGATGGCCCATTCGCGCCCTCTGATCTGGAGGGCCTTGAAGTGTCCCCTGGCAGTGTCGTCGACGCCTTCGGCCAGATGGAGCAGCAGCGTCGACGATTTGTCGAGCCGCTTCAGGAACGACGCGGCGTTCTTGACATCGCCTACCCGGGTGTTGGCCCGCGGTAGCGCCTGATCGTCAGTGCTCTCGACATTGCGGACGATGCCGCGGTAGTGGTGCTGGATAGATGTGTTGATGAGTGTGATGCCCTGTGATGTGGTCACCCCGGCAAGCAACGCCTTGGCCTCGACGTAGCGGACGATTGCCTCGATGACACCGGCCGTCGAGCCGAGCACCTTCATCGGGCCGCTGATCAGCCGCTTCTTGTCGGGGCTGTCACGCCAGGTGCCACGGTTACCGTACAGCCGCGGTACCTGCCACAGCGGGAGGACGTCGTAGCTGAGGTGGTTGTGCAGCTCGATCAGCCCCGGGTACATGGTGCCGCCGGTCTTGATAAGAGGTGCTCCACGGAATTCCTCCGGGCGGGGCGCCGACTCGTCGAGCACGCCGACGATGGCGCCGGCCTCGATGTAGACGCGGCCACGATCGATTACGTCGAACCGGTCGTTCATGGTGACGACCCGCCCGTCGAGTATGTAGCGCGGCCCGGTCATTGGATCGATGGGTGGCATGTCCTAGCTCCCTAGTTGGTCGAGCCCGCGACGCTGCCTGGCCGTGAGCGGTTCAGGCTCGAGGTCGAACGCCCACTCGGGCATTACGAGTCGGTAGTAGTCGGGCGACGGCCGGTTGGAACGCTGAGCCTGCTGAGCACGGTCGCCGGATGACGCCTGCCAGCGGAGCGTTCCATAGGGGAGGTCGTATCTCGGTATCTGCTCCCGGCTGCCGTCGTAGTCGTAGGTGGGCCGCGAGATGTCCTTGCCGTAGCGCAGCGACCGCAACTCGCTGACAGCGCCCTGCCAGTCGGCGGCGTGGCCCCGTTGCCCGAATGCTTTCATCTCTATGACCGGTTTCGATCCGGCGTCCAGGTTGCCCACCAGCCGCTTCGACAGTGGCCCTACCGCAACAACGACGGTCGGGTGGGATTTGTCGAGCGCCTCCTGGTAGACCGCAACCGTTTTGTGGTCGTCGACGGCGGCCCGCTGCGCCGCCGCATCTGCGGCCAGGGTGTCAACCGGAAGCACACGGAGAATGCCGTAGCGGTAGTCGAGACCGGCGGCCGTGAGAAACGCCTGGAGGTGTTGCCCGGCATCGCCGGTCAGAGCCCGTCCGCTGAACTGGTCGTCGTGGCTTGCCTGGTCGGCAAACAGCAACAGCGACGGCCGATCCAGCCTGCCCCGGTACACCGCCCCGAACCCGAATGACGGATGGCATGGCAGGCCGAACGATGTGAAGTCGGGCCAATCGAGGCCTCGCCGCCCGCCTTGGAGCAGCCTGGCAAAGGAATGCCCGGGGCCGGGGTCAAAGTCGCGGTAGTCGTCCTTGGGCGGTTCGTAGGCAAGATCCTCCGGCGACGCGGTGTAACCCTCGGGCGATCCGTCGGCATCGCCGTTGTAACGGAGAACATGCCCCGTCCCGTTGTACTTCCCCGACGCCGAGAAAACCTGTATTGCTCGCTGATCGAGTTTGCGGTTACTCGATGTACCGCCACGTCCTAACCGCCACATGGTTCCGAAAGGCAAGTCACGAAACGGGATGGGCGCAGACCGGTATCGGTAGTCGCCGGCCGGCAGTCGCTCGCCGTCGGGGTCGGGCGGGAGCCAGTCCGGATCGGCGTTCGACCAGCGCTCGATTCGCCGTATCGCAGACTTGAAATCGGCGATTATCGCGGATGCCCCACCCTGGGACGCTCCGCCGGGATGAAGCACACCGAGTGCTCTGAGTTTCGGACCGAGCGACCCCATGTCGGCGCTGTGAAGCCGGCTCGGCTGAGCGTGGCCGCCGTTCGACTTCACCCAGGTGGCGACGGTCTCTTTGGCAGCCGTGCCGACGGCGACCACGAGCCGCAGGTCGTTGCGAGCGACCACGTAGTCGAGGATGTCGTGCCGGTGGCGGGCGATCGGTGAGTCATGGTCCTGCGCCAGCGGCCGGAGCGAGTCGTTGTACTGGCCAAAGATCGGATACACAAACGTGTTGAGAAACAGGTATGACTCGGTGATGCCGATGTGCTTGAGGAAGTACTGCATCCGGGCGCCGGTTCCGCCGGTGAACGAGCGGTGCGACAGAGATTCGTCCTGGGCGCCTTCCTGCCCGATGATGAGCACCTTCACCTGGTCGTCGCCGAGACGACCCCGGTAGAACATAGGACCGAAGTGCCAGCGGAACGACTCGCGGCCGGTCACCTCCACACCGATGGCTCGGTAGTTCGGTGTCTCGGCGAACAGCCTGGGCCAGCTCCGATTCCGGGGTGGCCCCGGGTCATAGTCCCACGGGTTCCCGCGATCATCCCAATACTCATCCCACATTTCGCCCTCCCCGGACGATCACCTCAACCATATCGACGGGACTGCGATTCGGGGGCGGGAGACGGACATCGAACCGCTCCCGTACATCGACCGTCGCCCGACTTCCTCCCGGGAGTCGACAGCTAATAGAGAGCCAATCGATGGCCGTGATACCGGCAATCCCGCGGCTGCCAGCCCTGTGCCGCGGCTAGCGTCACGGGTCGGACCTAGAGGAGATGCCCATGAGCACAAACATCGGAGCGATGATCCGTCGGGAGATCCCACCGCGGGATGTTGCTGTGGTGGCACGCGACCTCCAGCATGGCTATGACGAGCTGTGGGTCGTCGAGGATCTCCCGTATGCCGGTGGTATCAGCCAGGCGACGCTCGCGCTAGAAGTCACCGATGACGTACGGGTCGGCCACGGAATCGCCCCCGCCCCCTTCCGCAACCCGGCCGCACTGGCAATGGAATGGGCCACACTTGCCGAGCTGTACCCGGGTCGGTTCATTGCCGGTGTCGGCCATGGTGTCCAATCGTGGATGGCTCAGATCGGCGAGAGAGTCGAGTCGCCGTTGACCTTGCTCGAGGAGACGATCTCCTCGGTGCGGAGCCTGCTCGCCGGACAGACCGTTTCGCTGGACGGACGGTACATCCATCTCGACGGTGTGACGCTCACCTATCCGCCGAGCACGCCCCCGTTGGTGCTGGCCGGTGTGACCGGACCGAAGTCGCTCATGCTGTCCGGCGCGGTTGCAGATGGGACGGTGCTCTCGGAGGGCATCGGCCCCGACAAGGTCAGGGAGGCCCGCAGGCTGATCGAGCAAGGCCGGCAAGCGGCGGGCCGGACCGACCACCATCACCTCACCGTGTTCACCGGCTTCTACACCGGCCCACCCGACGGTCTCGGGTCACAGAACTCGCAAACACCCACAGAATGGGACGCCGTATGCGAGACCCCCGAGGAGACCGCAGCCAAGCTACAAACCCTGATCGACGCCGGAGCCGATTCGGTAGTCCTGGTCCCCTTCGGCAAGGACATGGTTGGCCAACTGCAACTGGCGGCACAACGGATCGTGCCGCTCATGACGGGCTGAACCGCAGATGCCAGACCCAGAGTTAGTAGCCGGAGAAGAGCCCGAGCACGTAGTCGCCCCGGGCGTTTGACCCAATGGTGGGAGCGTGCTCGCTCAGCACGTCTCCCCCACTGCACCGGCGATCGCCTTGGGGTAGGTGACGATTGGCCCCTACGCCATTTGCACGATCTGCGATATGACTTCGCGGTATGGACCAGAAGTCACTTCGGATTCTCGAGGAGAAGTGCATCCAGGATTGCGCCCCGGCATGCACCGCCGGGTGCCCGGCCCATGTCGACGTGAAGAAGATGACAGCCGCCGTCGGCAATGGCGACGTCTCGACCGCACTCGAAGCCTTCATGCGAGCTGTGCCGTTCCCGGGGATCATCTCACACGTCTGCGATCGCCCCTGCGAAGACGTCTGTATCTACAACGAGATCGGCAACCCAATCGCCATCAGGGCAATCGAGCGCACCTGTGTCGAGCAAGGGAGCCGACCCGACTTCAACAAGCTCAGACGACCCCAGCGATCCGAGCGAGTCGCCATCGTCGGTGGTGGGATCAGCGGGCTGACCGCCGCCCACGACCTGGCGAGAAAGGGCTACCGGGTCACCGTATACGAGTCCGCCGACCGGTTGGGCGGGCGTCTATGGCGAGCAGACCGCAACTACCTTCCCGCCGAGGTGATCGAAGCCGACCTGGCGGTGCTACCGGATCTGGACGTCGAAGTACGGCTGGGTACCGAGATCAGCGTCCCCCTCACCGAACTCCGTGCTGAGTTCGACGCCGTCTACGTCGCGACCGGGGCGGGAGAAGCCGGGGTAATGGGTCTGCCGGCCGATGACCACGGCAACGCCGTGGTCGACCCGATCACGTTCAGCACATCGATCGATGGTGTCTTCGCCGGCGGTGGCCTTCTGTGGGGACCGGAGATGCACTCGTCCATCACGTCGATCTCCGAGGGCAGGCGAGCCGGCATCTCCATCGACCGCTACCTTCAGGAGGTGTCGCTGACGGCATCGAGGACCGGTGAGGGCCCGTACGAATCATGTCTCTACACCGACCTGGAAGGGGTCGAAGGCCGCCCCCGCATCGAGATTGGCCACCCCGACGACGGGTACGAGTGGTACGAGGCGATGCTCGAGGCCAAACGCTGTCTGCAATGCGAGTGCATGGAATGCGTCAAGGTCTGCCAATACCTCGAGGATTACAAGAAGTACCCCCGCAAGTACGTACGCGAGATCTACAACAACCTGTCGATCGTCCAGGGCACCCGTCACGCCAACAGGTTCATCAACTCGTGCAGCGTCTGCGGCTTGTGTGCCGAGGTCTGCCCTACCGACCTCGACATGGGAGAGGTCGTGCTCGATGCCCGACGCACCATGGTCGAGCAGGGCCGCATGCCGCCATCGGCACACGACTTCGCACTCCGCGACATGGCATTCAGCAACAGCGACAAGTTTGCTATGGCAAAGAACCCTCCCGGCTCCGATTCCAGCAACTATGTGTTATTCCCCGGGTGCCAGCTGGCTGCGTCCTCCCCCGGGCAAGTCGAGAAGCTGTATTCCCATCTCACCACAAGCCTCTCCAACGACCAGGTCGGCATGATGCTGGGATGCTGTGGTGCGCCGGCGAACTGGGCCGGTCGCAGCGACAAGTTCGACGAGGCAATCAACCGGTGGCGGCAGGAGCTCGAGTCGATGGGCAACCCGACCATCGTGTTGCCGTGCTCGAGCTGCTTTCAGGTCTTCAAGACCGCTCTACCCGATATCCAGATCGTATCGCTATGGGAGCTGCTCGACGACAAAGAGATCGTGCCCGAACCCGCAACGGGTGAGCCAAGAACGGTCTCGATCCACGATCCGTGCACGACACGACACGAAACCGGGATACACGACAGCATCCGCCGGATGGTCGACAAGATCGGCTACGAGGTCGACGAGTTGGAGGCCAGCCGGGAAAGGACAAGCTGTTGCAGCTACGGCGGGCATACATGGCTGGCAAACAAGGATCTGTCGAATCGCATCGTCGAGCGACGAATCAACGAGAGCGACGCCGACTATGTGACGTACTGTGCCATGTGCCGCGACTTCTTCGCCGCCAAGGGCAAACGAACGCTGCACATACTCGACCTGCTGTTCGAGCCGGACGTCGACGTCCGCGCCACCAGGACCGGCCCCGGATACTCCCAAAGACACGAAAACCGGGCACGATTGAAACGGCATCTGTTGCGCGACATCTGGGGAGAGACGATGGACGGAGACGAACGCTTCGAGGAGATCGAGCTGAGGATGTCGGCCGAGGTGGCTGCCTCGCTCGACGAGCGGCTGATCCTCATCGAGGACATCCAAAGGGTGATCGAACACGCAGAGCGCACCGAGCGCCGGCTGGTCAACAACGAGACGGGCCATCTGCTCGCCTACACACGTCCCGAAGCCGTCACCTATTGGGTCGAGTACCTGCCAACCGACGATGGGGCGTTCGAGATCTTCAACGCATACAGCCACCGGATGGAGATTCCCGGGAGTGACGAATCATGACCACGGGCGACGGGATCCTGACCGGCGACGAGTCCAAATGGAGATGCTCCGGCTGCGACGTCCCGCTCGTGATCTCGAAGGTGGAGGTCTCATACCTTGGCAGCTCGTTCCCGGTCGACCTGGCCCGCTGCCCCACCTGCGGGCTGGTGTTCATCCCGGAGGAACTGGCGACGGGGCGAATGCTCGACGTCGAGCAACAACTCGAGGACAAGTGATGTCATGAACACCGGAGTCGCCGTGAAGGTCTACGAGCGGTCTCACGCCGCCGGGCTGATCGACGACATGATCCGACCCGGTGGGCTTGCTCTCACCGACCGCATGGTCCGGCTGGCCGGTCTCCAGCCCGGTGACCTCGTGGCCGACGTCGGCTGCGGCCCTGCACGAAGCCTGGAGCACCTCCCCAAGAACCATGGTTTGACGGCGGTCGGGTTCGACCCGTCTTCAACCCTTCTGGCGGCGGCGCGAGCGCGCAGCAATGCGCTCCGGCTTGTGCGCTCGCGCGGCGAGCAGTTGCCGCTGCGCAACAGCTCGGTCGACGCCGTCCTGACCGAATGCAGCATGTCGCTCATGCCCGACCCAAACATCACTCTCGCGCAGATCAGCAGAGTGCTCAAACCAGGTGGCCACCTGTTGTGCTCGGACATATACGCCCGGGACACAGCAGGCATCGACGCGCTGCGGGCGCTGCCTTTCGAATCGTGTGTCCGAGGCGCGATGCCCGAGTTCGAGGTTCGGGCGCTGATCGACCGGCACGGCTTCGAGTTGGTGGCCTGGGAAGACCACTCCGACACGCTCCGCTCCTTCTCTGCGCAACTCGTGTGGCGTGGCGGGTCGATGCGCAGCTTCTGGTGCACAGGGGCAGGCTCATCGGATCCCGACGCCGTCGAAGCAGCTGTGGCAAGTGCCAAACCGGGCTACTACGTGATGGTCGCCCGTAATCGAGGAGAAACCAGTCGAGGAGGAGCCAGATGAGAGCCGCAGACCGTGTCGCCGAACTCGGCAGCCGTGGACTCTATTGCAGCCAGATCCTGCTCACCCTCGGGCTCGAGCTGCGTGGTGAGGACAACCCGAGGCTGGTCGGTTCGGTAGCCGGACTGGGCGGCGGCGTCGGATTCACCGGCGGCACCTGCGGGTCGCTTACCGGAGGCGCCTGTCTGCTCGGTCTCTACGCCGGACGAGGGTCGGCAGAGGAAGAGGAAGACCACCGTCTTCAGCTGATGGTTGCACAACTTGTCGACTGGTTCGAGCAGCGTTTTGGCGAGGAGTACGGCGGCACAACTTGCGACGCCATCCTGGACGGCAAAGCGAGCAACATGGTTACACGATGCCCGGCTGTCGTCACCGAGACCTTCCAGAAGGTAAAAGACCTGCTCATCGAGGAGGGCTTCGACCTGGCAGGTGTGCCATGACCGAGACACCGCTCTACCTGGGAACCGTTTCGGCCACCGAGAGCGTCTGCCCCGAATGCCTTGCACGAATCCCGGCCGAGAACGTCGCCATCGGCGATTCCGTGTTCTTGGTCAAGTCCTGCCCGCGCCATGGAGATTTCAAAACAATCGTGTGGCGGGGCACCCCGGACTACGCTGGATGGGACCGCCCCAAGACCCCGGCCTATCCCACCGCACCGGCTACTGAGGACTATTGGGGCTGCCCGTTCGATTGTGGGCTCTGCCCGGACCATCGCCAGCAGACGTGCACCGGGCTCCTGGAAGTGACCCAGCGTTGTGACCTCAGGTGCTCGTTCTGCTTTGCCTCCTCGGGGCCCGATGGGCCACCCGACCCCGACCTCGGCGTCATCGCCTCCTGGTACCAAGCACTGCTCAACTCAGGCGGGCCCTGCAACATCCAGCTCTCGGGAGGGGAACCGACTACTCGGGACGACCTTCCAGACATCGTCGCACTCGGCAAGTCGCTCGGATTCGGCTTCATCCAGCTCAACACCAACGGCATCCGGCTCAGCCGTGACGAGCCGTATGCCCGCAAGCTGGCCGACGCCGGCCTCGACTCCGTGTTCCTCCAGTTCGACGGGACCAGCGACGACATACACCGGGTGACCCGGGGCCGGCGCATGCTGGCGCAGAAGATCGCGGCCATCGACCACTGTGCCGCGGTCGGGCTCGGGGTGATCCTCGTCCCGACGCTCGTGCCCGGGATCAATACCGACAACATCGGTGCAATTCTGCGATTCGCACTCGACCGATTCCCAACCGTGCGGGGCGTCCACTTCCAGCCTGTGACATATCTCGGCCGCTACCCGCAACAGCCATCAGACCAGGACCGCATCACCATCCCGGAGGTCATCCGGGAGATCGACACACAGACCGACGGCATGTTCCCCGCCGACACAATGACCACCGGAGGGTGTGAGAACGCCCGGTGCTCGCTTCACGGCAACTACGTAATCATGCCGGACGGGACCGCGGCTCCGTGGACCCGACACCAGCCCCGACAGTCCCAGCAATGTTGCACGCCGGCCTCGGCCGCCGAGGGCGCAGCTCAGACTCGACAATTCGTCGCAGATCACTGGGCGGGTCAACCAGGCAACGACGAGGCCTTCATCCCTCTCGGTGAGGTGAAGCGTCGTCCGCTTGGCGATTGGGAGGTGTTCTTGGAGCGGCAGCAGACACACACATTCTGCATCTCCGGGATGGCGTTCCAGGATGCGTGGACCCTCGATCTCGAACGGCTCCGCGACTGCTGCATCCACACCGTCGCACCGGATGGCCGGATCATCCCCTTCTGTGCCTACAACCTCACAGACCGCTCCGGCCGGTCGCTCTACCGTGGCGTTTCTGCGGAATGAGAGTCACCCCCCTCGATCCGTGGATCGCAGGTCGAACCGGATCAGACGCCGGTGCGAGTCGGGCGGCGGTGACGGACCACCAGCTCGGTGGGCTCAACGACACATTGGCCCTGGTTGCGGACGCCAGCCGCTTCTATCGCGGCCGGCTACCCCACCGTCTGGCATCGCTCGACGAGCTGGGACAGCTTCCGTTTACGACCGCCGACGATCTCCGTGCCGACCCGATGGGCTTTGTCTGTGGGTCACAGGGGAGAATCAGTCGGGTGGTGACACTCGACACGTCCGGCACCACCGGACCGCCAAAGCGCGTGGCATTCACAACCGCCGATCAAGAACTGACGATCGACTTCTTCGCCGTCGGGATGTCGACGTTCACCCGGCCGGGCGACCGGGTGGCGATCCTGCTCCCCGGGGAGACACCCGGCAGTGTCGGGGACCTGCTGGCCACTGCACTCACCCGGATCGGTGCAACTGCGATGCTGCACGGTGTGGTTCTCGATCCGGATCGCTCACGACAGCGGCTGATCGACGACAAAGCCGACGTTGCCGTGGGCATACCCACCCATATGCTCGCCGTAGCCCGCGACCCGGGCCCCCAACCGGTTATGCGATCGGTCCTTGTGAGTACCGACCATCTGCCCGATGCGATCGTCGAGGCTCTCGAGACCACCTGGGGCTGCACCGTGTACGACCACTACGGCATGACCGAGATGGGTCTCGGTGGTGGTGTCGAGTGTGAGGCCCGGGACGGCTACCACATACGTGAAGCGGACATGATCTTCGAGGTCATCGATCCGGCCACGGGAGAACCCGTCACCGACGGCCATCCCGGTGAGGTCGTGTTCACGACCATCACTCGCTCTGGGATGCCGCTGATCCGCTACCGCACAGGAGATCTGAGCCGTCTGCTCTCAGGTACCTGCATCTGCGGCTCGGTCGTCATGCGTCTCGCGCGAGTCCGCAGCCGTCTCGACGGCCACGTCGAGCTTGCCGGCCACACACTGACGATGTCACAACTCGATGAGGTCCTGTTCAACGTACCGGGGATCGTGGGTTTCACCGCCGAGGTCACCGCCGACGGGCTCAACATCGGGGTCCGAGCAACCGGTCGATTGGATCCGGAGCCGATTCGGGCACGTCTCCTCGACGCTCTGCCCTACCTGCGCGGCGCCGGTCTCCGGATTGGATCTGCGGACACCTCGCCACCGACGGCGGGCAAGCGTCGGATATTCGACGTCCGGAATATGTACTTCTGGCCTACAGGTTTGTGACTATCGCACCTAGTGGCCTAACTCACATGTTTCATACCTTTTCGGAGCCGCCCTAACGAGACGAGTGAGGGAGGGAAGCAGGGGACGTAGAAACGAAACACCGCAGACCGCTCACTCGCGCTGAATGTGCACCGCGACCCGACAGAAGAAGCCCAAGAGGAGAAAAGATATGCACAACAAGCCTCTCGTAGTCAACGGACTCAAGCAGGCAGTCATCGCCGAGCCGGAAGCAACCCTCGTCGACGTACTCCGGGAACAACTCGGATTGACCGGAACCAAGGTCTCTTGTGATACCGGCCACTGTGGTGCCTGCTCAGTACTGATTGACGGCAAGCTCAAGCTCTCGTGTATCACCAAGATGCGCCAGGTGCCGGAAGGCGCCGCCATCACCACCGTCGAGGGGATCGGCACCCCGGCACAGATGCACCCGATTCAGGAGGCGATCGCAGCCTACGGCGGCGCCCAGTGCGGTTTCTGCACCCCCGGCTTTGTCGTTTCTGCCAAGGCGCTGCTCGACGAGAACGCCGACCCCGACCGGGAGACCGTTCGCAGCTGGTTCACCCGTCACCACAATGCCTGCCGTTGCACGGGCTATAAGCCCATCGTCGATGCAGTCATGGACGCGTCGCGGGCGATGCGTGGCGAAGCCACTGAGAAGCCCCTTCAGTTCGAGGTTCCCGAGGACGGGCGCATTTGGGGCACCGAGATCCCACGGCCGACGGCCGTCTCCAAGGTCACCGGCACGCTCGCCTACGGCCAGGACCTCGGTCTGAAGCTGCCGGCCGACACCCTCAGGCTCGCCCTCGTGCAAGCCAAGGTCTCGCATGCAAACATCCTCTCGATCGATACAACCGAGGCCGAGAAGATGCCCGGTGTCTACTCGGTACTCACCCACAAGGACGTCAGGGGCAAGAACAGGATCACCGGCCTCATCACCTTCCCCACCAACGAAGGCGACGGGTGGGACCGTCCCATCCTGTGTGAGGACAAGGTGTTCCAGTACGGCGACGCCATCGCCATCGTCGCTGCCGACACCGAGGCGAACGCCCGGGCCGCCGCCGACAAGGTAACGGTCGAGCTCGAGCTGCTGCCGGCGTACATGAGTGCCCCTGAGGCGATGGCCGACGACGCCATCGAGATCCATCCGGGAACGCCGAATGTGTATTTCAAGCAGCCCATCAAGAAGGGTGAAGAAACCCAGCCGATCATGGAGAGCGCACCGTATGTGGTAGAAGACGATTTCTACCTGCAGCGGCAACCGCACCTCACAATCGAGAGCGACATCGGCTTTGCGTACTTCGATGAGGAAGACCGTCTGGCGATCCACTCGAAGAGTATTGGGCTCTACCTGCACCATGCGATGATCGCCCCCGGCATCGGTGTCGAGCCGGAGAAGCTGCGTCTCGTGCAGAACCCTGCAGGCGGCACGTTCGGCTACAAGTTCTCGCCGACGATGGAAGCCCTGCTCGGTGTCGCCGCGATCGCAACCGGCAAGCCGGTCTATCTCGAGTACGACTACGAGCAGTACATGACCTACACGGGCAAGCGCTCGCCGTTCTTCATCAACATGAAGCTGGCCGCCGACGACGACGGCAAGCTGCTCGCCATGGAGACCGACTTCGCCGTCGACCACGGTCCCTACTCCGAGTTTGGCGACCTGCTCACCCTGCGTGGAGCCCAGTACATGGGTGCCGGCTACAACATCCCCAACATCCGGGGCGAGGGCCGCACCGTGTGCACCAACCACGCTTGGGGCTCGGCATTCCGGGCCTACGGCTCACCACAGGCGTTCCTCGCCGGTGAGAGCATGATGGACGAGCTGGCGGAGAAGATGGGTGTCGACCCGTTCGAGCTGCGCTACAAGAACGTCTATCGCCCGGGTGACACAACTCCGACCGGTCAGACACCCGAGGTGTTCACCTTCCCGGAGTTGATGGACATCATGCGGCCCAAGTACGAGGCTGCGTTGGCCAAGGCCAAGGCTGAGTCCACACCTGAGGTCAAGAAGGGTGTCGGCGTCTCGATCGGTATCTACGGTTGTGGCCTCGACGGTGCCGACGGCGGTGCCGCCGACATTGAGCTGACCCCCGAAGGCGTAGCGGTGTATGCAACGTGGCAAGACCACGGGCAAGGCGCCGACATGGGTGTTCTGGGCACAGCGCACGAGGCGCTCCGCCCGCTGGGGCTGGCGCCCGAGCAGATCGAGCTTCGGCTCAACGACACGGCAACCGCCCCCAACGGCGGCCCGGCCGGTGGTAGCCGCAGCCAGGTCATGATTGGCAACGCCATCAAGAACGGGTGTGAGAAGCTGATCGAAGCTATGCGCTTCAACGGTGGCTTCCGCACCTACGACGAGATGGTCGAGTCCGGTCTGGATCTCCGCTACAACGGCGTCTGGTCTGCATCGATGAACACCAACTGCGACGGAGAGACAGCACAGGGCAACCCCTTCGCCGTCTACATGTACGGCGTGTTCCTGGCCGAGGTTGCCGTCGATATGGCAACGGGCAAGACCACTGTCGAGGGCGTCACTGCCGTATCCGACATCGGCAAGATCAACAACAAGCTCGTTGTTGACGGCCAAATGTACGGTGGCATCGCCCAGGGTATCGGCCTGGCATTGTCCGAGGACTTCGAGGACATCAAGAAGCACTCGACGATGCGTGGCGCCGGTCTGCCGATGGCCAACGACATCCCGGACAAGATCGACCTGTACTACGTCGAGACACCAAGGGAGAACGGCCCGTTCGGCGCCGCCGGAGTCGGTGAGCTACCGCTCACGTCGCCACACGTGGCAGTCGTAAATGCGATCAAGAACGCCACCGGTGTCCGGATCACTCACCTGCCGGCGAAGCCGGAAAAGGTGCTGGCCGGAATCAAGGCACTGGAGACGGTCAACGTCTGAGGGAAACCGGAAGCAGGAGATCGAGGGCGGTGGCTCAACCACCGCCCTCTTTCATAGCCGAGCCGTGGCCGACGGTGTCTGACAAGAAGCCGGTGGTTGACAAGAAAACACAGAAAGGGTCTTGACAGCTCTCCCGCCCCGTGAGATATTCGGCCCTGGCCGTAACACCCCGCACAGGGGGCGTTGCGGCACTTTTTGTTGCCGGTTCCACGAGAGGAACGGCAGCGAGTGTGAAGGAATAGACAAGTGGCAATACGCAGGCAACCAAGCACAACCGAGAGTCTCACCGAGAGTCTCACCGAGATTCTCACCGAAGGTGCGCATGAGGCGTGGTCGACGCGCCCTGCCCTTCGCAAGATCGTCGGCTTGAACCATGCGGCCGCCGCGTGTTTGGAGGAAGTGATCTGACCTGATCACAACCCATGGACTCGCGAGCCGCCGCCGGGCGGCCTTTTTCTTGCCCTTTTCCACCGGTCCTGTGGACCCTGAGAGCATCTTGACAACTGCAGAGTGATCGCATCAAGAAAGATCCGACCACCTCCCGGGAGCAACGCTGCGGCCGCATAGTTACGGCCAGTAGCACCGCCGCAGTGAGCTCCGGGAGTGGTCGGGTCTAAGCAAGCGAGTGGGGCGCGGTGGTCGCGCACCTATCTGATAAGTAGCGAGGAGGCCTTGGCCAAGCGGAACTCCATTTGAAGAGAACCATTCTCGTGGAGCGCCGGCCAAGGGTTTCTCGTCGGGCCGGTGGTTCGATTCCATCCACTCGCACTGTGGTTGTAGCTCAATGGCAAAGAGTGCCGGGTCGTGACCCCGGAGATGCCGGTTGGAGTCCGGTCGACCACCCCACGGGAGGTAGTTCAGCAAGCAGAACGCCGGTCTCATACGCCGGAACCGGTGGTGCAAGTCCACCCTTCCCGACGATAGACAGCGGGCCGGGCCCAGACATGGTCACTCGAAGCAGAGCTTCGAGTGATTGGAGTTTGCTGCGCAAACTCCCGACCTCGCAGGGCCGATGCTCATTCCGGAGTAGCTCAACAGGAGGAGCAACTGCCTCGTAAACAGTAGGACCGAGTTCGATTCTCGGCTCCGGATCCAAGAGGCCGCATGGAGGCGGGCTCGCAACGGAACGTAGCGCAGCTTGGCTAGCGCACCGGCTTCGGGAGCCGGGGGTCACAGGTTCGAATCCTGTCGTTCCGACGGGATTCCTCGACGGGGGAATCCTATGCCGGTGGCAGAACAACGGGTACCGCAACGGCAGGCCCGCAATGCAGGTGAGGCATGCAGCCTCTGGGGACGCCAAGTGGTGAACTAGGGCTCGATTCCGATGGGGATCGAGGCATGTGCGTGGCAACGCAACTCACGGTTTGAGGGACTGGTTCGATTCCATCAACTCTTCGCCCCTCATTGTGGGAAGAAAGGCCCACCCGGCACCCCTTCGGGGGAATTTCGGCGTCGGACCGCCACTTGGTCAGAGCGGCTGACTGTCGATCAGGAGGTTGCGAGTTCGAATGCCATCGACGCCGCCCGACCCGTTGGTCCAACGGAACGACACGAGGCCCTCAACCTCGAGACCGGGGTTCAACTCCCCGACGGGTCACCACACCGAGCCTGGTCCTGGGAGGCCGGCCGGCCTGTAAAGCCGGTGCAACACGCTGGCGGGGTTCGATTCCTCGGCTCGGTACCGCAGTGCTCGAAGAGAACTGCCAAGTGCCGTCTCAGCGGCACGCCATGCCACCGTGGTGTAACGGAATTGAACATCTCTGGCTTCGAACCAGAGGATGGGGGTTCGACTCCCTCCGGTGGTACCAAACCAGACCTTCCGGAGTAGCTCAACTGGACGAGCGGCGGGCCGTTAACCCGTTGGCTGTGAGTTCGAATCTCACCTCCGGAGCCAAGGGGCTTTAGCTCAACAGGAAGAGCACCTGCCTTGCAAGCAGGAGGCAGTCGGTTCGAGTCCGGCAAGCTCCACCTCAAATCGCTTCTGGCGTAACGGATGTCCACATGACGAGCTACCCAGGAAGCGGGAGAGGGCACATGCCGTTCTAGCTCAGCAGGAGAGAGCGCCGGTTTGAAACCGGAGGCGCGCGGGGTTCGATCCCTCGGGACGGCACCAGCCGATAGGGGCATATGTTGTAGGGACGCCAAGATGGCAGGCCTGGCTAGCTCAATGGGAGAGCGCCTGTCTTGCAACTTGGATCCACGGATTGGGGAGGAGGAATCGCTCGATACCGCAATGTGCCCGCGGGATCTCGAGCTTTGGTTGTCCACCGAAACAGGGAAGCGGTGTGAGAGCGGAGAGCGTCGGCGGCGACGAGCTAATCGAGCGATCCGACAATCTGCAACCGTGGATTCAGGTTCAAACAGGAGACCGCAGTTCGATTCTGTGGCTGGGTACGGACATCGATGCGCAGAGCAGGGATACTTCTCGGAGTGATAGGACGCGGGTTCGAGTCCCGCCCCGGCCCAGGTCGGGTAGCTCAGCTGGCAGAGCGATCATCAGGCCTTGCTCGACGCCGGATTCCTCGAATCCGCGTTCTCGATGTCTCCCGGGATCAAAGCATTGCCGGCGATGCAGCGGGCTCTTACCCCGCAGAACAGGGTTCGATTCCTTGTGGTCCCACGAACACGGATGCGCAGAAACGAGTCTCCCGGATCGGGTGTGGTTCTGCCGAATTCCTACACCCGATCCGGCACCGCGATCCCGATTGGTGTATCCGGCAGCACACCTGGCTCTGAACCAGGAGGACGGGGTTCGAATCCTCGAGCGGGAACGAGTGGTCGATGTGGCGTGTCCCTTCGGGATACGGTGGAGTTCGAATCTCCTCGGCCGCACCATGCGTCGGTGGTGGAACAGGCAGACACGCCGGTCTCAGAAACCGGGGCCTTCGGGCATGTGGGTTCGACTCCCACCCGACGTACCATGACAATAGAGAAAGGAGGACCCCGTGCAGGTCATCAACGACAAGCTGAAGGTCTGGGCAAACGACCTCGACCGGGCGACGCTGGCGCAGGCCGAGCGGACGTCCAGGCTGCCGATAGTGACCGGACATGTGGCTCTCATGCCGGATGCTCATCTCGGGCTTGGTGCCACGGTCGGGTCGGTTGTGCCCACCCAAGGTGCGGTGATCCCGGCCTGTGTTGGTGTCGATATCGGATGCGGCATGATCGCCGTTCGCACCGACCTGACGGCCGACGATCTGCCCGACAACCTCGATCCGGTACTTACAAGCATCGCCAAGGTGATCCCGGCCGGGGTCGGCCAGGGTCACGCTCGGCGGCCGGCAGACGAATGGCTAGACCATCACCGGCCGCGCACCGTCTTCGACACCCGGCTGGAGAACAAGGCGTACACCCAAATGGGCACCCTCGGCTCCGGTAACCACTTCGTCGAGATCAGCCTCGACGACGACGGCCGGGTCTGGCTCGTCATCCACTCGGGTTCCCGCGGCATCGGCAACCTGCTGGCGCAGTCGCACATCACAGAGGCAAAGACGGTCGCCAAGCGCATGGAGATCGGTCTCGAGGATCCGAACCTGGCCTATCTGCTGGAGGGCACCCCCGAGTTCGACCACTACATCGCCGACCTGCGGTTCGCCCAGGCGTACGCCCGGCACAACCGCGACACGATGATGAACGCGTTGCTCGAGGTGCTCTTCCGCTTCGTTGGCAAGGGACGGGAACGGGAGCGGGTCAACTGCCATCACAACTACACCGAGCAGGAAAGCCACCACGGGCGGAACCTGTGGATCACCCGCAAGGGAGCCATCTCGGCCCGGGAGGGCGAGAAGGGCATCTTGCCCGGGTCGATGGGTACCGACACCTACGTCGTATCCGGTCTCGGCAATCCCGAGTCCTACCACTCGAGCGCCCACGGCGCCGGACGGCGGATGTCCCGGACCCAGGCCAAAAAGCAGCTGACCACCAAGTCGCTGCGTGAGGCCATGCGGGGGCGGACCTGGCTATCGGGCCGGGCGACCGCACTGGTCGACGAGCACCCGGACGCCTACAAGGACGTGCGTGAGGTCATCCGACTCTCCGCCGATCTGGTGACCGTGGATCACCGTCTCCAGGCCGTCCTCAACTACAAGGGGACTTAGATCTCATCGTTGCCGATGTGGTGTGCTCGACTCCGTCGACCACATTGAGCAATTCGCTTTGCGAATTCCTCCAACGCGGATCGGCGTTCTCGGCAACGCAGCATTGCTGCTGACGCGAAGGCGCGAGCTACTTCCTCCACCCGACTATGCGGATTGGAATACCGCAACCGGGCACATAGCGGCTGTAAGAGATTCAGCCGCTGCGGTGGGCGGAGCGGGGCCCGGCGTCACCTTTCGCCACCTTGTTCTCAGCAGCAACGGGCCGGGCCTTCGGGCCCGGCCCAAGATCGAACTCAGCCATGTCTACAGATCGAAAGGAGGTGACCCATGGCCAAGTTCTCCCGAATCCGAGTGCGACCGCGCTCGGCCATCAAGACCGCCGGCATGCCGGCGGCACGCACCCACGAGGGTGCTCGCGCCTTTCTGCGTGACCCGAAGTCGGAGCTGTTCCTGCTCGCCGTGACCAACATGGTCGCAGAGCGGACCTTCTACGAGGGCGCCACCGAGCGCGATGCACGGTTCGTCGAGCTGATCCATCGGGTCACCAACGAGGATCCCGAGTGGATGCAGCGATTCGTGCCGTGGCTCCGGAACGAGGCCAACATGCGGTCGGCGGCAGCAGTCGCCGCAGCCGAGTACGTCAAGGCCGGCGGCTCGCAGGGCCGGAAGGTCATCGCCTCGGCGGTGGCCCGGGCCGATGAGCCGGCCGAGATCCTGGCCTACTGGGCACAGGAGCATGGCCGGGCATACCCGCAGCCGGTGAAGCGGGGTGTCGCCGACGCTGCGCGACGGCAGTACACCCAGAACACGGCGCTCAAGTACGACGGGCGGTCGCGGGCGTGGCGCATGGGTGACGTCATCGAGCTCACCCACCCGAAGCCGGTCGACGCCGAGCAGTCGGACCTGTTTCGCTACCTGCTGGACCGGCGTCACCACCCGGAGACGCTCACCGTGCCGGAGTCGCTGGCGAAGGTTGGTCTACGGATCGACCTCGACAAGACGCCGGGCGAGCAGCGTCGAGAGCTACTCCGCGAGCGGGGCGCCGAGCTTCTGAAGGAGGCCGGCGCCACATGGGAGTGGCTATCGGGTTGGGTGCCGGGAGGCATGGACGCCGAAGCCTGGGAGACGGTGATCCCGTCGATGGGCTACATGGCGCTGCTGCGCAACCTGCGCAACTTCGATGAAGCAGGCATCTCGGGCGAGCGCGTGCGCTACGTCCAGGGAGTGCTCTCGGACCCGGAGCGTGTGGCACGGTCGCGGCAGTTCCCGTACCGGTTCTGGTCGGCATACAAGAACGTCCCGTCGCTACATTGGGCTTCGACGCTGGAGACGGCGCTGGAGCACTCGGTAGCCAACATCCCGGCGCTGCCGGGCCGGACGCTGGTGCTGACCGACACGTCGGCGTCGATGACATGGCCGATGGCGGGACAAACGAAGATCCGACACTTCGAGATCGCTGCGCTGTTCGCCGCCGCAACGGCAAAGCGGGCAGCCGCGGTCGACATGGTGTCGTTCGCTTCGGGTTGGGAGCCGATCCGGTTCCGGAAGACGCAGTCGATCCTGCGCACCATCGAGAAGGTGGAGTCGCGGATCGGTGTGGTCGGTCACGGCACGATGCTGGGCCACGCGGTCCGCGCAACGTACCGGGGTCACGACCGTGTTGTGGTCTTCTCGGATATGCAGACGCACGACCAGGTGCCGGCACTGCCGGGCGCCACGGTGTACGTCTTCAACACTGGCGGCTACCGGGCCACCCCGCTCGCGGTTGGCACAAAGGGCCACTACGAGCTGGGTGGCTTCTCCGACGCCACCTTCCGGCTGATGGCGCTTCTGGAGAACCTCCAGGACGCCGGCTGGCCGTTCTGACAACTATCCACCTGCTGGGGTCCCGGTTCGCCGTGACCCCAGCCCGAGCGAAGGAGCCGAGCGTGAGACACGGCAACGAGGAGTTCGAGTCCTTTTGAACCAACCAGCAAGCGACGTCGGGGATACCCATCCGAGAGGGACGTCAAGCGCGGAGACCGGATCGTTCACGGCGACAAGGAACTCGTCGAGAAGCTCGGCCGCAACGACCCATGCCCGTGTGGGTCGGGACGCGTGTTTCAAGCGGTGTTGCCTCCGTAGCGGCCGCTTTTGACGGCTCACGCCGTGACTACTACCGGCGGAACTGACCAGTCGATGCGATCACTTTGTAGTTGACAAGACGCCATGCCGAACTCCGATACACCGAACTGCGATCTTCCTCTTGTGCTGACGCGCAAACAGGGTGATGATCTAGGTGCGCACTCCATAGAAGGGAGACACCATGGAGAGCACATACAAGGTCGTTGAGCTGGTCGGGACCAGCCCGGATTCGTGGGAGCGGGCGGCACAGGTTGCCCTCGAGGAGGCAAGGCAGTCGCTGAGGGATCTACGCATCGCCGAGGTCGAGGCGCTCGACATCCACCTGGATGAAGCGGGCCAGATCGTTGCCTACCGCACAAAGCTGAAGGTGTCTTTCAAGTACCAGGGCGAATAACAGCACGCCGGCGAGGGGGGAAGGACGAGCGGCGATGGCTGTTGCCAACCAGAGCCACATCCCCCCATTTCGGGGGGATCGACCGGCCCTGCCGGGCGATGGGGGAAGAACCAACGGCGATGGCTGTTGCCAACCAGCGCCACGGCATTCTTCTCCCTCCGGGATGAAGTGGCGTCACCTGCGGTGACGGTGCGCAGCAAGGGCGATGAGGGCCTTATGAATGCAAGGCCTGTAATTAAGACCCCCTCACCTGCCTCGCTGGCGCTCGGCTGTCCTCTCCCAAAGGGAGAGGAATGTCGTGGCTCACCTGCCTCGCCAACGTATCGGCTTCCGATACGCCTCGCCTGTCCTCTCTCAAAGGGAGAGGAATGTGTGTGCGCAGTCGCCAACCAGCCGGCCCCCCATTTTTCGGGGGATCGACCGGCATTGTCCCCCCGGCTTCCGGGGGGAAGGTTCCTACGGCTGCGCCTCGCAGCCGGAGGTAGGGGGGCTTGGGCGAGGGGGGAAGAACGAACGGCGACCGACGATTGACGAGTCACTCGCCCGCCAAACTCAGCTTGCTGAGGCCCCTCCCCCCAGTGGACGGCAATTGCTCGAGCACCGGCGGATCCAGGCACAACGGCAGAGGAACCGCATACGGGCCGTGGGCTACTTGCGGATTCGGCTCGCCTTCATCGCATAGGCACTGGCGGCGGCGACCGGGTCCACAGTGACAAACGCATCGGGGTTTCGTTCCTTGATGACGCGGAGTACTTCGTTCTTGCGTCGCCGCGGAATAGCCAGGATGGTGAGCCGCACCTCGCCCATCCGCCCCTCGCCGTTGAGAACCGTTGCGCCGAAGCCGCGCTCGCGCAGTTCCTCAGCCACTGTGGGCGAGTCATAAGGTGCAAGCACCCGCAGGAATACCTGCCCCGATGCTATCCATTCGTCGAGAAAGCCCCCCAGCACGGTACCGAGACCAAACCCAGCGGCAAATGCGACCGACTTCCACCACTCATCCAGATCGCTGAGGACCAGCGCGGCGGCGACCAGCCACGTGAGCGACTCGAAGAACCCGAGCACACCAGCGACGACGCGCTGGCCACGGACGGTGTACTGAATGCGCAGCGTCCCGATCGACACGTCGATAAGACGCAGAGCAACGATGCTTGCAAATACGGTGACTACAGACACGGGGTCTAAACCTAGCGCTCAGACGGAGGCTTACTTCGCCGTTACAACGGTCTCTAGAGCCGGTAACTTGATCGAATCGTCCACGATGAGGTCGATCTTCGCTCCGGGTGGCGTTGCGATAGCCGCAACGACGTCGTCGGCGATGTAGAGGTCGATGATCTGGCGGCCGAGGTGCTCGACAGGCGACGGCCCGGTCACATCGAGATCGCCCGTCTTTCCCGCGAGATCCTCGGGAACAGACTTCGCCAGTGCCCGCTTTCGGACAGCAAGCTTCCAGAAGGTACGTTGCGGGTCGTGGGACCGTGCCACCTTGAGCTGCTCATCGACGGTGAGCTCAGCGTCGACCCGTCCCGGAAGCTCACCATCGTCGAGCCGCTTCGCCGCGACGCCCACGTCCTGGCGGAACGCCATCGCCAACACCGCCAGGCTGCCCGTGTAGCAAAAACTGAATCGGAGGTCGGTGGTGGGCGACACCACCTTGTCCATGATCTCCTGGCCGCCCCCCAACCGGACAATCGACGCCGGATACCGGAGGTACTCTGCGAGAGTGCGTCGGAGCCAGGTACGAGCGGTTAGGTATTCCCCACGCCCTACCACCGAGTCGATCGCACCAGCATGCATCAGTTCCGAGGCCGCGAGCAAGCCCCTGTCGATCTCGCCACCTTGCACTTCGGTGACGAGGATGTCGACCATCCGGGAGAACAAATCCCACCACTCACTGTAGATTTCTGCTACTGAGAGTAGTCGCATCGAGCGTGCCCGGCTAGATGTGGCTACCCAGGATCGGTCAACGTCCTTGCGCCGAGCACCCGGCACGAGTCGGAGGCGATCCGAGCCGCGTCGGTCATTGCATCTCTCGGGCTTCGGCCCTCGGTGTAGCGGTAATGAAGATACGCACCGTGAAGGACGTCACCCGCCCCGGTCGTATCGACAACATCCACGCGGGGGACTTCGATCTCAGCGACACCGGACTCGTCGGAAACCACAATGGGAGCAGCGCCCCGGCTCGCAGCCACCAGGCTCAGGCCGTACTCGTCGCGGAGCGCCACCACCGCCTCGACAACCGGTGCCTCAGCCAGCCCCGGCGGGCGGAAGGTGCCCGTCATTATCAGCTCCGTCGCGACCGGCAACAGATCGGCGAACACCTGTCGCCACCGGCCGCCGTCGAGCACGATCGGCACTTCGGCAGCCGCAGCAGCCGAGGCCATGGCCAGCTGGAGGTTGGGGTAGTGCCCGTCGAGCAACATCGCGGCCACACCTTCCAGATCCACCACCTCGGGTCGGCCACGCACCTCGGACCTCTTGTTGTCGGTGGAGAGGATCGTCCGCTCCCCGCTACGGTCGATCCACACGCTCGCCACAGGGAGATCGATAGACGGCTCGTGGTCGACGATGGCGACGCCGTAGCCGGTGAGACGCTGCACAGCCTCCCGGGCGAACGGTCCCGTGCCGAGCACCGAATGGACCACTGCGTCGCTCCCCAACAACACCGCGGTCACCGCCGCGTTGGCCACGGGCCCTCCCACATCGAAGTACGACGTCCCGGCCGTACCCTTCCGGCCCCGCTCCGGTAGCTCTTCGGCGAGATACGCCAAGTCAAATGTCGTCAGCCCGCCGCACACAAACCTGGCCACCGCCCATCTCCTTCCGTGCCGGCGTCCAATCGGGTGCATCCTGCCAGATTGGACGGCAGAAGCGGTGGTAGCGTGCCCGGATGCGCAGACGAACGTTGCTGCTTGTCGTTACGCTGCTGGCCGTCGGATGCTCGCAGAGCAGCGGCGTGCTGTCGGTCGTCGACTCCTGGGCGCCCACGACACCCCCAAATGCGCCGACCGCCGTCATCTATCTCACCATCGACAACGGAACCGGCACCGGTGACCGGCTCGTCGGTGTCGAGACCGACCGGTGCGCAACAACCGAGTTGCACGCCACACAGATTGACGACGAGAACATAATGCGGATGCGACTCGCCGAGCCTGCGCTCCTCGAGATCCCGAGCGACGAGGCGCTGGAGATGATCCCGGGTGGTCTGCACGTGATGTGCATCGATCCGCCGACTCCCTTTGTGGAAGGCGAGTCTCTCGAGCTCACTGTGACGCTGGAGAACGCCGGCCCCATCGACGTGACTACACCGGTCGAGAACCGCTAGGGGATCCGCCCGCCCGCGCCGAAGAATTTTCGCACCATCCTTCGTGCTGGGTCCCTCCATGGAGGAGACCAGATAGATCGGCCGGCGGCGCCGGCACGAGACCGCACCGGCCAGAATCGCGGTCCTGGAATGCGCCCTTGCTACGGCCGGAACGATACCGTCCGCCCAGGGCTCGTCATCTCGGCAACGGTTGCCGCGACTGCTCCGATGGCCGTAACGAGCACGGATGCGCCGATGAGACGATCGAGCCAGAAAGGAAGCCCGGTCGGCAACAGGGCGGCCCAAAGCCACGGCCAGCGAAGCACACTCCAGAAGACCAGTTCGAGCGCGCCAAGCAGCTGGAGTGTTCGACGCGATAGCGCGATGAGGGCGGACTTTCCGAGGACGGCGACCACTCCGGCCGCACAGGCGGTCATGGGCAGCGCCCACAGTGCCCAGCGTGGGCCGGTCTCTGCGGGTACCGATAGGAAACCCACCACACCGGCGACGGTTGCCGCCACGGCGGCGACGATCAACACGGTGTTGATTAGCTGTCCCCTCCTTCTCACGGTGGCGAAAGTCAGCAGCACACCGATGGTCACCCCGAGCACCACAGGTAGTGCCGACGGCGGTTTCTGCCACACGGAGACAACCGTGACGTCGACTTCGACGCCGTCGACAAGCAGCGGGATGACTCCCTCCGCGACCTGGTCCCCAGGGGCCTTGCCTGGTGGTTCAATGGCGTTCATCCAATGGGTTCGATGGTCATGCCAGGCATACGAACCGTTATCGGCAACCACCGTCCAGGCAGCGCGCGCTTCGGCGTCGGCGGTGTCCGGGACCTCGGCGGACGCGTACCGATCCTCGTTCAGATACTTCGACGGTGACAGCTGGTTCTCTTCGACGACCCCGCCACGGCCAAACCTGAGATACGGCTCGCCCGAGTAGCCGATGACCTCGATCGTGACACCCGACTCAACGGTGAGCGACACAAACGAGTCCCCGCCGACGATTTCGATGTCAAACCCTCCAGTGTCCGGCTCGATCGAGGTGACCTCACTGCCGTAGTCGGTCGGACCCGCCGGGTCGGCAACCGCTACTGCGGTGCCGAGCGCAACCCAGACAACCGTCACCGCAAGCGCAAACCAGGCCCTGCGTATGCTCACTCGGTCACGTTGAGGAGGATCTCGCCCGACGGGTGCACCGAGCACCTACCGACGAATGTGCCCGTGTCGGCGAAACGCTGGCGTAGCGTCTCGCCCTTGCCGACAAAGAACGGGCCGACTAGATGGCCACGGTCGTCCTCGTTCACCAATTCGATTACCTCGCCGACTCGGACCGTGAGCTCCGGGGGGAGGATGTCGAGCGATTCACCGCGATCGATGGCCTCACCCGAGCCCGCGGGGATGACATAGTGATAGTCGGCCGACCCGGTCGAGCCGTCATCCGAAAACAGCCCCGAACGCTCGTCGGAGCCACAGCCGGCGACCACCAAACCCAGGACGAGGGCGATCACGAGAGCGATTCTTCTCATTACTTCCTGACCTACTTCCCCTGACCTACTTCCCCTGACCTACTTCCCCTGATCACCAGCTTCATGGGCCGGACTTCGATGCTAGACCCAGCGAGAATCAACCAATCGCCGTGTCGATGGACAGAGTCGCCAACGACCGGCGACTAGTTCCCCACATCCTCGGTGCGGTGCAGAAACGCCGCCATCTGGGCACGAGTCACCGGGTCGGCCGGGCAGAACCGGTCGTCGAGCGGAGGGTTGCATCCTCTGGTCAGCCCGCTGGCGGCCAGACGGGTGATGGCATCTTCGAACTGGGAGGCGTCGTCATCGACAAACGGGCTGGCGCCCGCCGCGGGGAGGTCAAGAGCCCGGGCGAGAAACGCGGCCATTTGCTCGCGGGTGATGGGGTCATCGGGGCAGAAACGGTCGTTGACCGGTGGGTTGCAGCCCTTCGTGATCCCGGCGGCCGCGATAGCTCCGATGTCTGCCACAAACACGGACGTGGCAGCATCGACAAACTGTGCGCCCGACCCGGCCGAGAGATCGAGGAGCCGGCTCAGAAACGCCGCCATCTCGCCTCTAGTGACAACTTCGTCAGGGCAGAAACGGTCGTTGAGCGGCGGGTTGCAGCCCTTGGTGACACCGGTCGCGGCCAGCCATTCGATGTCGGCTTCGAAGACGGACCCGTCGTCGTCGGCAAAGGTGTCGACGCGGTCGTCCGCCACCAGCGCATCACGCAGCCCGGCCCGCCAGTCCCCGGCGTCACGATCGTAGATGCCAAAACCGGCGCCGAACTCCCAGTATGCCCAGGCAAACCCGCGCTTTTCGGCTTCGGCGCGGACGTACTCGGTCCAGCTCACACGGGACGCCATGTCCGCTTTCTCGTAGGAGCCGAACTCGCCCATGAGGACAGGAATCCCGGTCTCGTCGGACCAGGCAGACGCCAGGTCCATCACCTGCAGGATCGGTGCGACGTCATCGCTGCTCCCATCCCACGTGGTGCCCAGCCAGGCATCCGAGCCACCGACCCATTCGGCGCCCTGGTGGGTGAACTGGAACGGCTCGTACATGTGGAAGGTGCCGATGAGCGCGGGATCGTCGGGCAGTTCCAGATTGCTCAGCTCCCAGGCACTGTTCCACACCCCGGGCCCGACAATCACCATTCGATCCGGGTTGGTGACGCGCACCACGTCGAGCGTGTCGCCAACAAGCTCACTCCACAGCTCGGTCGTAAGCGCATCGTGCGGCTCGTTCTGAAGCTCGAAGAACACGTCTCGCGGAGCATCCGCATAGTGCTCGCCGAGCTGGTCCCAGATTGCGAGGAAGCGGTCCCGGTTTCCGGCAGGATCGGCGTACAGGTCCTCGAAATGGTGAAAGTCGATGATGATGGCCAGGTCGGCAACAAGTGCGAGGTCGACCAGGTGGTCGACCCGTGCCAACACATCGGGGTCAATCGTCCAGGGGCTCGAAGCCAAGGCTCGGGTGTCCCAGCGGATCGGCAACCGAACCGAGTCGAAGCCGGCGTCGGAGATCAGCCCGAAGAACTCGTCCTCAATGTACATCCCCCACTCCCCCTCGAAGTTGGGCGCCTCGAGCGCGTTGCCGAGATTGACCCCTTGACCAAGCCGTGCCACGGCCTCTCCCACCGTCCACGTCTCCTGGGCTGTCGCGGTCGATGGAAACGAGAAACCGACGATCAGGGTGACGATGACAAACAGTCTGGCCATGCTTCCTCCACCGACGCTTCCTCCACCGACAAGACAGGCATGGGCGTCGCGTTAGCCCCCGAGCCGGCCGACGATGTCATCGACTACGTCATCGACGGACCGGTCGTCGGTAGGCACCTGCTCGAACCGGGCGTATGCGCTGCTGCGCTCGGCAAGCAGCGTCCTGATCTGTTTTCCCACGTCGCCGCCGGCAAGCAGCGGTCGCCCGTTGTCGGCCTCGGCTTTAACCCGCCGGCCGATCTCCTTCGGCTGAGCGGTCAGGCAAAAGACACGTGAACCGAGGCTCAGCACTCCGTCAATGCGCGGATCGAGCATCATCCGCCCGCCCGTTGAAATCACCAACCCTCTCCGCTTGGCGAGTTCTACGGCGACATCCCGCTCGAGACGACGAAAAGTCGCCTCGCCGTAACTGCCGAAAATCTCCTCCGCAGACCCGTGGCGTGACTCGATGATCGCGTCGGTGTCGACCCACTCATAGCCGAGCCGAGCCGCCAGCAGCCGGCCCACCGAGCTCTTGCCGGTGGCCATGAATCCGGTGAGGACGATGTTTCGGTTACCCACGACACCAGATAGTAGGGCCGGCGAACAAACGAGGTAGCAATGGACCACAGCGACGGGCCGGAAGCCCCTACCCACGACCGCCGACGTTCCATACGCTGGAACGGTTCTTGACTACCAAACGAAGAGGATCGTGATGACAGAACCCACCAGTCGCTGGAAAGTCGTACTCGGCGCTTTGCTGATACAGGTCTGTCTCGGCGCCATATATGCATGGTCGGTGTTCACCCCCGACCTCGAAGCCGCCGGCTGGTCGAAGACGAAGACACAGATTGTCTTTGCGACCGGTCTCGCCGCTTTTGCCATCGTAATGGTCCTCGCTGGTCGCAAACTGGCGACATGGGGACCACAACGTCTCGCCCTTATCGGCGGTCTGACGCTCGGTGTCGGGTATTTCCTGGCGGGTTTTGCCGGCGGCACCAACTTCGCCCTTGTCTGGCTCGGGGTTGGACTTATCGGCGGCACCGGGATTGGTTTTGCGTACGTGGTCCCGATTGCGGTTGGTATGCGGTGGTTCCCGGACAGAAAGGGCATGATCACCGGTGTCGCCGTTGCGGGCTTCGGGTTCGGCGCCCTGGGATGGATCAAGATCGGCGGCTCGTGGGGCAACCTCATCGACTCCGCCGGGCTTGGAACCACGTTCATGATCTACGGTCTTGCCTTCGCGGTATTGGTTGTTGTCGGTAGCCTGTGGATGAAGATGCCGCCTGCCGGCTGGTTGCCGGAGGGCTTCGTTGCGCCACAGGTAGTTGGCGAGGGGGGCAAGGACTTCTCTCCCAAGGAGATGCTGCGCACTCCACAGTTCCATCTCATCTCCCTGACCTTTCTCGTCAGTGCAGGCGCAGGGTTGATGGCGATCGGGTCGATGAAGCAGTATCCGCCGGGCGCCCTCATCGACAATGGATTCACCGTAGAGAATGCAGACGCCATCGCCGGGACGGCCATGGCGGTGTTCTTCAGCCTGGCAAATGGAATCGGCCGACTGGCCTGGGGTGTTCTCGGCGACAGACTGGGGCGCAAGCTATCGGTCGTGACCATGGCTGCGAGCCAGGGCGTGTTCCTGCTCCTGTTCACCTCGATGGCCGGCAACGAGTACACGCTCTACCTGTTTGCTGCGCTGATCGGTTTCAACTTCGGCGGCAATTTCGCCCTGTTCCCGGCACTCACCGCCGACGAGTTCGGCAACACGGCCGTAGGCAAGAACTACCCGTGGGTCTTTCTCTCGTACGGCGCCGGAGGCATCATCTTCCCGATCCTCGGTGGATGGCTCGGCGACGCGGAGAACTATGGTCTCGCCTTCGCCATTACCGGTGTGCTCTGTCTGGTGGGAGCCGCCGCAGCCTTCATGGTCTTCCCACCTCACCACGAGGAGGCGACCAAGCCGTTCAGCCTGCACGGCTTCGTGCACAACCTGCATTTGTTCGAGAAAGAGCCGTCGCGCGCTTCCTGACCGGAAGCACCTGAACAGCGGCGGGCCGGTGAATTCCCTTCTCACCGGCCCGCCTTGTTTGAACGCCCGCTTTCTCCCCGCCCACCGGTAGCATCGACAACGCACCCGTGGCTAAAGGATTGGGAGTAAGGACCCGATTGTTGAGATTGGATCCTCGAAGGGAATGAGAGTGACCACGATGACACGGATGGGTGGGCTGCTGTTGAGCGTTGCATTGATGGCAGGGCTCGCCGTGGCGTTACCCGCATCAGCAAGCGCCCAGACAACCGAGTTACCCGCCGGTGGGTCATTCGTCGACGACAACGACAGCGTCCACGAAGCGTCCATCGAAGCCATAGCCGCCGTCGGAGTAACGGTTGGGTGCAACCCACCGACCAACGATCGCTTTTGCCCCGAACAACCGGTCACCCGCGCCGAAATGGCGACGTTCATCGCCCGTGCCCTCAATCTCGGCGAGGCATCCGTTGAGCCGTTCACCGATATCGACGGTTCGGTCCACGCCTCGTCGATAAACTCCATCCACGCCGCCGGGATCTCCATTGGCTGCAACCCACCGGAAAACACAGCGTACTGTCCAGAGCAGTCGATAACCCGGGAAGAAATGGCATCGATGCTCGCTCGGGCATTCGATCTGCAGCCCGAGTCCGGGCCGTACTTCAACGATCTTGGCAACTCGATCCACACCGGCAGCATCAACGCCATCCGTGGCGCTGGGATCACCCTTGGGTGTAACCCACCGGCGAACGACGAGTTCTGCCCGGGGGCGGCGGTCACCCGAGACCAGATGGCGTCATTCCTCACCCGGGCGCTGGACCTGCTGCCGATCGAGCCGCCGGATGCCCCGTTCCACCTGATATCGAGTTTCACCACCCACTACAACTGCTGTGAGAGCCGGGTATACGACGTGCAGTACGCGGCAAGGGTGATCGACGGGGTTGTGCTCTTACCCGGGGACACGTTCTCCTACCTGGAGTTGCTGAACAACACGGTTCATAGCGGCAACTGCCAGACTTCAACGACGCTGTTCAATGCGGTCTGGTATGCGGGGCTCGACGAGATCGAGCATCGGCCACACAGCGTCGACTTCGCCCGCTACCCGCAGGCGATCGAGTCGACGATGATCCCGTGGTCGGTCGATCTGAAGTTCCGCAACGACACCAACCATCCGCTCGAGATACGCACCAGCTACACGGGAACCTCGGTGACCGTCGAGCTGTGGGGCGACAATGACGGTCGCACGGTGGTCGGCGACTACACCGCAGCCAACGGCACGGCGCTCGATGTCGTCAGCGAGGGCGGCCCCAACGCCCGCATCGTTGGAACGCAGACACAGTCGAGCGGTCGCACCTACACCGTCACCCGGACGGTCACCGGCCCCGGCGGCACCGAATCTGAGAGCTGGACCTGGACCTACGCGTATTAGTTGCCCAAACGTCTACTCGCAATCGAAGCCGACACCGATCTGGACACCATCGATCGGGGCTGCCGGGTCGGCGCTCAAGCCGGTGGCCTCAACGAGGAAGTCGTCTACCTCGACCACCATCCAGCCGTACGGGGTTACCTGAACCGGCCCTCCGCCGGCGATAGTGGCATCACCGATGGGGTCACCCAACTCGAGATCGAACGGCAGCTCGACATGCCCCGGATCCGGTCCGCCGGGCTCTGGGAGGGCATTCTCGTCGAGCTTGTAGCGCCAGCCTGCCAGACCGAGGTCACCGTCGCCGGTGTCGACCGTGCGGATGATCGCTATCAGCGACCCCCAGCGGACAATGCGCATGTTGGGGCTCGGCAGGAAGTACGGACAGGTCCATGCCATGTCCTCGGTGGGCGACCCAAGCAGGTCGCTCAGCTGGGCAACCGAATCGGTCTCGCCGGTCCCGAGCGGCACATCTATGAGATCGCCTGCCGCCGTAACCACCAGCCGCGGCGACACGTCGAGGTCGAGGGCGCGGGCAAGGAACGTCGCCATCTGCTCCCTCGTCACCGGAGCCGTCGGACAGAACAACGTGTTATCGGGAGGATTGCAACCCTTGGTCACACCCGCAGACGCCAACGCCTCGATATCAGCCCCATGCACCGACCCCCCAATATCAGAAAACGACGCAGAACCATCAGGCAAACCCAACCCCCTCACCAAAAACGTCGCCATCTGCTCCCTCGTCACCGGAGCCGTCGGACAAAACAACGTGTTATCGGGAGGATTACAACCCTTGGTCACACCCGCAGACGCCAACGCCTCGATATCAGCCCCATGCACCGACCCCCCAATATCAGAAAACGACGCAGAACCAGCAGGCAAACCCAACCCCCTCACCAAAAACGTCGCCATCTGCTCCCTCGTCACCGGAGCCGTAGGACAGAACATGTCGTTGATCGGAGGATTACAACCCTTGGTAACCCCCTCATCGGCAATCGCCTCAATCGCTCTCACGTGCACCGAGTTGTCGTCGTCTTCGAAGAACCCGGACGCGCCGGCGGGCCCTGCCATCACACCTACCACGAGCAAGACAACTACAGCGATTAGACGAATACGCATGGTTCTCTCCTATTCGACGACAATGACGTACGCGGCGGTGACGTCGACTGAGCTTGGCAGCGGCAGCTGCATCGTGCCCGACGTCACCATGATCTCGAATCCGTACCTGGTGGTGTCGCTGGTGATCTCATCCGGCCACGCCCCGTCGCCCGTGCCTATGTCGACCTGGCTCGGGTCTCCGATGAACAGCGGTGCGGTGACACCGGACGTATCGAGCTCGACGATCAGATAGCGAAGATCGCCGGCCGGGCTTGATGGGATGGTGAAGTCGACCGCCTCCCCGCTGCGGGTGTGCGAAACCGCCGTCTGTGCAAACTCATCGGCGAGCACCGAGGCGAGCATGCCCGCAGTCCCGGTCCCGACGAAGTCACGCAGCACGTTGCGTTCAACAACCTCGATGACGATCTGGTCGCTGCCTGTCACATATGTCCGGGCCGCATCCGGGATCGGGTGGGAGAAGGTTGGCACGAACGTTGCCTGCTCGAAGAGCGGCCCGAGCTTGTTGCGGAAGAACATCCCAAACGAGTCGTGGATGATGGTTGTGCCGCCTTCTTTGAGCTCGGCTGGCCCTGGGCTCGAATATGTGACCAACGGCCGGTTGGCTATCGCGATCGAGGTCAGCACTTCGATTTCCGGATCGACTCCGGGCAATGTGGGTGTCTGCTCGTCGTACTCGATCTCCCAGTCGTAGTTGATGAGCGCGGCGAGATCTCCCTGCCGGGCCGCAGGAGTTGCGACAAGATCGAGCTGCTCCCAGACGCCCGGGGCCGCGGCCCCGGCGATCAGCTCAGAACCGAGCAGCGCACCGTCTACGTTCCAATGGGTGTCGTGCTTCCAGTACAGATCGCTCGTTGCGGCTGCGAACGGTGCCCACATGTCTACTCGGTACGGATCGGCGGCGGCGCCCACCGCCTCGCGCAACATGATGGAGTTCTGATCGGCACACGATCCTGCGTAGCCGGGGGATGTGTCCGGATTGATCACTACCTTGTTCGGTGCAACGGAGTAGACGAAGTCACGTCCGGTTGCGCCGACCACGGCCTCGGTCTTGAGGATCTCCTCGATCAACCGGTCGTAGACCCCGGTGTCGTAGCACTGCTGGTCGAGTGTCTCTGTGAGGTAGAGCCAATTGTCGGTGCCGATGGTGACCAGGGCGCTCGGGCTCTGGTCTGGGAGCGGCGGCAACGGTGTGGTCGTGGCGAGGTCGAGGGCGCGGGCGAGGAACGTCGCCATCTGCTCCCTCGTCACCGGAGCCGTAGGACAAAACAACGTGTTATCGGGAGGATTACAACCCTTTGTGATCCCCGCGGACGCCAACGCCTCGATATCGGCCGCATGCACCGACCCGCCAACATCAGAAAACGACACAGAACCAGCAGGCAAACCCAACGCCCTCACCAAAAACGTCGCCATCTGCTCCCGAGTCACAAAAGAAGCGGGGCAAAACAACGTGTTATCAGGAGGATTACAACCCTTTGTGATCCCCACATCGGCAATCGAGTCGATCGCAGCCTCGTGAACTGACCCGTTGTCGTCGTCGAACGTGCCCCCGGGCTCCGGCGACGCCCCGGCAAGCGGTGCAGCGGCGACAACGGCCGTCGTCACCGCGGCCACCAGAACCCCCCGGCTCCAATTCCGACGCATCGCTTTTTCCTTCCACTCCCGGGACGACCCGGCGCAGGTTAGCCAGGGGCCGGAAGGTAACTGAAGATCCACACGAAGGCTGAACAAAGCCCGGGCGCGGCCGACTGGGATATCGATGAGTGGCATCAACGAGATCCAAACTCGCATCCAGGCCATCCAGACGCGGGTGTCGACTCCCCCCTTGACGGGGCAGTTCAGTTCGGTGTTCGAGGCGCAGATGGCCTCGGTGCAAACGCGTACTTTTGGAGCGAGCCCCGGGACGGCCGCCGCGCCTGTCGAGGAGTACATGGTTCGGCCCGCCGGATTCGAGGCCACCGTCTCCAACTACGGCGCGGAGACCGTTTCCCTCGGTGTGATGTTGGGTCTGACCGGACCACCTGCCTCGGTCTCGACAACAGGCGCCGTGGCCTTGGGTGCCGAGCTCGCCCAGTATCTCCAGACACACGCCATCACCGACCGAAACGGTCGTCTCGACCCCAGCGAGCTGACCGCGGTATCGGGAACATGGACCGGAACCGGCTACCTGCTGCGTCCGGCTGCCGGCGCATGGGAGGAGATGCGCGCCGCCGCGGCGGCGGACGGTATCGACCTCCAAGCGATCGACCTCTACCGCTCGTGGGACACTCAGAACCGCGCCTACCAAGCCTATCTCAGCGGGGACAAGCACGAACAGGTGGCACCTCCGGGCACCAGCCAGCATGGTGTGGGGCTCGCTGTTGACATCACCAACGGCGACATCATCGGAGTCGGTGACCCCGAACACGCCTGGCTGCGTGACAATGCGACGCGGTTTGGCTGGTATCCGATCTCCAACGAATCGTGGCATTGGGAATTCCGCGGCATCTAGGCTTGGATCCACCGATTGACGAGGCGGATCGCTCCCGGCGGTCCGCCAGCATTGAAGGTCCGCACGTCTAGTTCCGACTCCGTTCGGTGACATGCCCTGGGCCGACAAATCCGCCGTGCCCATTGGCGAGCCGGGCGAGGAGCCAAGGCAAATCGGTGGATTCAGGCTAAGAGGCTGCTGTGAAGCCAGCCGTTGGCGGCTCGCCCACCAGTGAATCCGGCGCTTACGGCGGCGCCGCGAGCCAGAACAGGCGATTCACACCAACCTTCTAGCCCGTCGGAGTTTTGTGTGGAAGCGGCCACCTACCGCGCATGGACTCGTGAACCCTGATCCCACGCTCACCGGCCACCGTGCGAACCAACCGCTCCACAATGCCCGAGACCACCGGATCTGAGTGCCGTGCCGGAGTGACCAATAGAGCAGTGTCGACCCATCGCTCAGGGTCGATTGGACGCACCGGAAGTGACCCGTCCGTCGGAGCCTCCGACCTGGGCAGCACCATTGTGCCCCTGGTGACCGCCACCAGCCGGAGCCCCGTCGCCACGTCGGGAGCGGTCTTCACCAGCAGTGGGTGGGAGATGTCGTGACGCAGGCTCCGCAAGACACCGTTCTCGGCTTGCCGCAGGACCGCCCACAACCAGACGGTGCGCCAAATGCTCGACGGGCACCGCCACACCCGTGTGCCTGTCCCCGCCGACTGCGACAAGCTCCTCCTGGAACACAGGGCGCGCATCGGTCGGCACGCCGGCCGGTCCTCCCGGCCACACCACTACGAGCCCGAGATCGATCGCACCCGACGACACCAGCTCCGGCACGACGTCAACAGCGAACCGGTTGACCATGACCGTTGCGTTGCGAAGCTCTGCGTCGAACTCCTTGCGCACACATCCATCCACCAGGTCCGAGACATCCCCGGCCACGCCTATGCGAACCGGCTTATCTCCCGGGCGAATACTCACCGCCCTGGGTCTCCGCCTCTTGCCGTCACCCGGTGTCGCCAGCGCCAGGAGTGAAGGCAGAACAAACAGCGAGGCGACCAGCGCCAGGACGATCATGACGGCGGTGAGCAAACCGTAGGAGGCAAACATCGGCATCGGAGCGAAGGCGAGGGCGGCGAATCCGGCTACGGATGTCGTCGCCGAGCCGAATAGAGCCGACCCGGTGCCACTGCCCGCCGCGGCAAAGGCCGTGGGCATGTCGAGACCACGTTTTCGCTCCTCGAGGAAGCGCATGGCGTAGTGGGTGGAGAAGTCGATGCCGATACCGATCGACACCGCCCCGATGATCGACGTCACCACGTTGATGGAGTAGCCGGCAACGTACATGATCCCGTAAAGCCAGGTCACCACGAGCAGTATGGGCACCACGCCGACCAGCGCATACCGGAGCGACCGCATGAAGGCAGCGGCCACCACGAAGCACGACACCACTGCGATCGGAAGGGCCAGCAACAGCGCCCGCCGGATCCCCGCGAGCTGATCGTCCCGATACACTGCGGAACCGGTCACGACAACACGCGAATCCGGCTCGATCACCTCCAACGCTGCTTCCAGCGCTTCGCCGGCAGGTTCGAGGATCTCCCGAGCTCTGACGATGTTCTCCTGGTTCCGGGTATCGGGGATCTGATACGTCAGGACCGTTGCATATGAAGCTCCGTTCTCCGCCCGCCAGAGCATCGTTGCCACGTCGCCCGGGTCATAGCGGAGCGTTCCCGACCGGTCGGTAACACCCTCACCCAGGGCACGGTCGAAGAACACCGATAAGTCGTCGGCGTTATCCAGCCCGCCGGTGGTTTCGACACCGGCGGCCGCAAGGTCGAGTACCCCCGCCTCGACCCGCACCTCGCCGTCGGAACCGACAGCGAGAGGATTGTCGGGAGTCGCGCCGACGCTGGTGACAAAAGTCATCATCGCTTCGAGAGACGCCGGGTCGGCCAGATCCCCTTCCACGTATACCAGAGCGGGCTCCCCTCCCTGGTCGCCTAGATACGTAGCGGTCTTGTCCAACGCGACGACAAAGTCGGACTCCGGGGAGAAGAAGTCCTTCACATCGAAGGTGACGTCCAACCGGAGCGCCGCCCACCCCGCACCGGCGGTGATGAGCGCGGCGATGCCTACGGTCAGCAGTGGTCGCGAGGCAACACCGGCAACAGCGGCGCCGAGCGTGCGGGAGCCGGACCCGTCGGTCGTGGTTGCCCACGGCCGACCACGGCCGCGGCGTGCAATCAGATAGGGCAACACCAGGGTGGCACCAACGTATCCGGCCAGGAGCACCAGTCCCGTTTCCGGCGAGACGAACACGAGGACTAATACTGTCGCCGTCGCCATCGCGGCTGCAAAGAGACTGAGCACGAGGTCTCCTCCGATCCCGAGACGGGTGATCGTCCGCTCCCCCGTTCGCTCCTCGATCTCGGTCAGTAGCAGCGGGGTCGCGATGCCGAGCAGGATGAACGCCCCAGCCGTTGAGATTGCTGCGGCAAAGCCGAATTGGATGATCGACTCGATGCCGGACGCCGTGTTGGACAAGAACGCGGCCATATCGGATGTAGCGGCGAGAGCAAGGGCGGCGAGCACGGAAGTGATCCCGAGTACAAATGCTTGCCGTCCCAGATGCCCCTCCCGCCGGTGCTCTCGCACCCGTCCGATGCCGTGAAACGCCGAGTCGATACCAAAGGAGATGATGCTGATGGGGAGGATCGTGCTGAGGATCTGATCGCTCTTGAGCCCTACGAGATTTGCACCGCCTTGGAGCCACACCATCAGTATTGCCAGAGCAGCTCCACTGATCGCCACCGCCCAGTAGGAGCGGAACGCGATGCCGACGATCAACAGCACCGCGGCGATGGTCGCCCCGATAAACGGTCCGGCCAGCTCTCCCTGCTCATTCGACGTGAGGTTCACATCGGCTGCGGGGGCCCACACGTCGAGCTGCGCTCCGTCTCCACGAAGTATTGCCACGAGATCACGGGCGAGGTATTCCTTGTCGAGTGTGTCGGTCCCGATCGTGACGAGGAACCCCCCTCCGCCCAACTCATCGTTGTCGGCCGTCACGACCGCAAACAGTGCGGGGCTGTGCCACACACCGGCGTCATCCTGAGCGGTCTGAATGGCGAGTCCCCAATCGAGCGGATCACCGGCCCCGAGGAGGGCGGCGACCGCCTCATCCACCTGCTGCTCGCTCGCCGTCTCGAGGCCACCGGCTATGCCGAGACCGCGGAGTAGCCGGTCTACCGAATCCGCGATGGTCCAGATGCCATCGACTTCGAAGCCGAGGTCCGGGTTGTCGACGGTCACCACATACTCATCGAGCTGAGGATCGGCCCGAAGATCCGCCGAGTTCTCCAGCAACGCCAGCAACGGCTCCTTATCGAGGATGTCGCCATCAGTGGCCTCTACCAACAGCAGGTAGTCGAATACGGCGTTGGCGAACCTCTCACCGATGAGATCCTGGGTGGCGGTTATCTCGGTGACCGGGCTCTGTGACGCGGTCTCGTCGGGTGGCCAGTAAAGCAGCGGGTAGCTGAGTCCGGCCGTGACGACAAGCAGTGACACCACCACTGCTCGCACATGCCCGGCGAGGGCATCGACGACACGATTCATCCGCCCATCTCGGCCGGATCTCTTGTGTTCCACTTCCAGCATCGCACCCCAAGTCGGCCGCCTGCGGGGCGGCTGCCATCAAACATTCTCGACGTTTCGTTTCCCCTTTGTGAATTCGGCTGATAGCTTGGTGGGGTTGCGGGGTTCTGCCAGCGTGTCGGATCCCGGAATGGTCACCCGGCTATCAGGTGGGAGTTGGCCCCACCGTCACCTCCCACCTGACCGGCAACCTCGCCAAGCATGAATGGCCAGGTGCGTGAACGCCCTATGCTCACGACCGTGACGCGGCTCGACACCTCCGCCATCCGTAAGCAGTTCCCGGCGCTGTACCGGACGGAGAACGGCCGTCCGGTGACGTGGTTCGACGGACCGGGTGGCAGTCAGGTTCCTCACAGTGTCATCGAGGCCATCAGCGGCTTCCTGGTACGGGGAGGCTCAAACCATGGTGGTGTCTTCACTGCCAGCCGCGACTCGGAGGAGGTCCATGAAGCGGCACGAACGGCCGTTGGTGACCTGCTCGGCGTAGGGCCCGACGACTACGTCGTGTTCGGGATGAACATGACCAGCCTCAACCTCGCGTTGAGCCGGGCGCTGTCGGCGGATTGGGGCCCGGGGGATGAAGTCGTGGTGACCCGTCTCGACCACGATGCCAACATCGCGCCCTGGCTGCTGGCGGCCACCGATCGCGGGGCTACGGTGAGATGGGTGCCGTTCGACACCACAACCTACCGGCTCGATCTGGCGTCGCTCGAAGAAGCCGTGGGGCCGCGCACCAAGGTCGTGGCAGTCACTCACGCCTCAAATGCCATCGGCACCATCGTTGATGTGAAGGAGGCAACCCGGATCGCACACGAGGTCGGCGCCGTCGTTGTGGTCGATGCGGTTCACTTCGCACCACACGGGCTAATCGACATGGCAGGGATCGGGTGCGACTTCCTGCTTGCGTCCGCTTACAAGTTCTTCGGACCGCATCTTGGAGCGATGGCGGGGAGCGGCCAGTTGCTCGAGAAGCTCGATGCCTACAAGGTGAGACCCGCTCCGGCGACGGGTCCGGGTAAGTGGGAAACGGGAACGCAGAGCTTCGAGGCCCTGGCCGGTGTCATCGCCGCGGTGGACCATATCGCCGGCCTCTCCCCGACGTCGGCCGATCGCCGGCAGCAAATCTCGGATGCATATGCTGCGATCAACAAACACGCGGTCGGCCTTGGAGAGCGTTTCCTCGGAGGCCTCCCCGACGCCGTGACCGTCTTTGGCATCACCGACGACATCACGGCGCGAACACCCACGTATGCAGTTGAGATGGAGGGCTACTCGACACGCCGGCTGGCAACCGAGCTCGCCGACCGCGGCATCTACGTCACCGACGGTGACTACTACGCCATGGAGGTGATGCGCTCGCTACGGCGCGCCGATGGTGGACTGGTGAGAATCGGGTTCCTGCACTACACCACAGAGGAAGAAGTGGACCGCCTCCTCGCCGCGCTGCATGATCTCGCGATCAACTGACCCTTTCGCAGCCGCTCCCAAAGTCGAGCTGCACCTCCATCTGGAAGGGGCGATGCCTCTCGATACCCTGTGGGATCTCATGGAGCGATACGGCGGCGACCCGAGCGTTCCCACCAGGGCGGCGTTGGCGAAGCATCTCACTTACACGAGCTTCCCCCACTTCATCGAGACCTGGGTGTGGATGAACGGCTTCGTTCGTACCTACGAGGATTTCGAGCACGTCGCCTGCGGCGTCGCCGGGGAGCTGAGCCGCCAGAACGTCATATACGCAGAGGCATCGTTCTCGCCCACCGACTTCGCCGTACACGGACTCGACGCTCGCGAGATCGCGATGGCGATACGCAGGGGTTTGGACCGGGTCGACGGCACCCAGATCGTGCTCAACTGTGATCTCGTGCGCGACACCGGCCCGGCACGCGCCGGGGCAACGCTCGATGCTGTGGTCGAGGTCATGGCCGACGCCGACATCAGAGGCATCACCATCGGGGGCTCCGAACAGGCCTACCCACCCGGGCTGTTCGCTGAGGTCTATCGCCGGGCTCAGCGCTCGGGGCTGCGGTTGACCGCACATGCAGGCGAAGCGGCAGGTCCCGACAGCGTGCGTGATGCGCTCGACAGGCTAGGCGTGGAGCGCATCGGACACGGTGTGCGTGCGGTTGAAGACCCTGACCTGCTGGCGCGTCTCGTCGCCGAGCAGATCCCGCTCGAAGTGTGCCCAACCTCCAACCTATGCACTGGTGTTGTGTCGGACTGGAGCGGGCACCCAGTCGGGACGCTTCTCGAAAATGGTGCCTTCGTCACAATCAGTTCTGACGATCCAACGTTCTTCCATACAACGCTCGCCGACGAACTCCGCGAGGTCGCACACCGGTTTGGGGAACATCCACACGGGTTGACCAAGCGAGCCGTGGCAGCCTCGTGGATGACCGCGGATGAGAAACAAGTGGCCGATCGCGTCGTAGACCAATGGTGGAGTAGCCATCGAGGCGGAATCAGCGATGCCGGTTAGCCTCTCCGGTGATGAAAACCCGACTCGCTGTCACCGTGCTCGCTGTTGTGCTGTCGAGCTGCAGCGAGTCGACACCCACCGGGACGGCCGAGTCGATGGCCCCTCTCGACCCGGTCACGACTACGACGAGTTCCACGACAACCACGACAACGACAACCACCACGACAACCACAACAACGACGACGTTGCCGCCCACCTTCGACGTGACGGTCACCATCACCGATCCAGATGGGAACGCCATCGCGGACGCCGTGGTGACGATCGCTGACCAGTCGATGACAACCGGCCCGGACGGGCTCGCCGGCTTTGCGTCGCTACCGGCAGGGCCGATCGGGGTATCCCGGCTCAGCTGGCTTGGCACCGAATCCGATTGGGCGGGAGAGGCCGAGGTCACAGTGACACTCGAACCACGCATTGTCCGCGGACTCAGGGTCGCCAAGTACGTCGCAGCCGACCCCGCACAGTTCGCCGACCTGCTCGATCTGGTCGCTGGTTCGACCATAAACACGCTTGTGTTCGATACCAAGGACGAGACGGGCGACGTGTTGTACGAGTCGAATTCTGCGTTCGCCGCAGCCATCGGGTCGATCGCACCGATGTACAACCCCACCGAGCTGCTCGCCGCCGCACATGATGCCGGTCTCTACACGATCACCAGGATCGTTGCGTTTGAGGATCCCACGTGGACCAGAGAACGTCCCGACCACAAGCTCGCCGGCTATTGGATCGACCCCACCAACCGGGATGCGTGGGAATACCTGCTCGAGTTGGCGACTGAGGCATGCAACCTCGGGTTCGATGAGGTCCAGTTTGACTACGTGCGCTTCCCCGCCGGTCGCACTGCCGAAGTCGCTCGCGAGCGGAACCCGACCACACAGGAGGACCGGACCGACGCCGTTCGCTCATTCCTGTCCGCGGCGCGCGACCGCATCCATCCACTCGGCTGTGCGGTGTCTGCCGACATCTTCGGCATCGTGCTCTCGTCGCCGGATGACCAGGGCATCGGCCAGATGCCCGAGGCCGTTTCCGGCGTCGTAGATGCCGTCAGCCCGATGATCTACCCGAGTCATTACGCAGACGGCTGGCTGGGGTTCCCGGTGCCAAACGACCATCCCGGGCCCGTGGTCGCAGACGCTCTCGACTCGGGTATGCCCCGTCTCTCCGGCAACACCTTGATGCGACCCTGGCTGCAGGCGTTCTACTACAACGGGGAGCAGGTTCTCGCCCAGATAGACGAAGCCGAGGCGAGGGGCATCGGCTGGATTCTCTGGAACGCCGCCGGCAATTACTCCGAGTCTTCGCTGCCACCGCTCGAGGAGTGAGCGGTCAGATCAACGTCCACTCGGTCTGGACCACTGCACCGGTCTCGTCTTGAAGCTTGCAGATCAGCCGCACCGACCCCGATGGCACGTCGTGGAAGGCAAAACGGCCCAAGCTATCCGATTGAGCCACCCGGGACTCGGTTTGGTGATGCAGGGTGATCTCCGCCTCCTGGGGTGGCACGAGCTGGCCGACGATGCGACGGTGGGTCTCCGACACCACCTCGAGCTCTATCTCGACCCCTGGGCTGCGAAACGTCATCTGGCGTGTCGTCTCACCACTTCTCACTCCGGCGAGCTCCTCAGCGGCCGAGTCGAAGACAAGCGCCGCCAATTCCGCGTCGATAGTGCGCCACGTGAACGACGCCTTGGCGGAATCCAGCACTGATTCGGGGACTGGGTCAGCGGCATCGAGAGCAGCGCTGAGGCTGGCCAGCAGCTGGTCATCCGACATGTAGTCACTCATCGCCGCTCCAGTCTCTTTCGTATCCGGTCGAGACAACGTGCCCTGGTGGGGCCGATGCTCCCGATTGCCATTCCCAGGAGCTCGGAGATCTCTTCGTACTCGAGGGGCGGGTCCAGACACAGCACCTGAAGCAACTCCCGGCACTTCTCCGGAAGATGCTCGAACGCTCCAAGGACTTCGCGCAATTGCTCATCATCGAGAAGACGCTCGTCGACACCCGGTGACATCTCATCGGCAACCTCCACCTCGAACTCGGTGGGGATGCTCCGGGACAGACGCTTTGATGCGCGTATGGACTCGTTGCGGGCCGTCGTTGCCAGCCACGATCCCAGCCGCTCCGGTTCTCTGATGCGATCGGCATGCTCTACCAGCCTCAACCAAACGGTCTGGCTGATATCGGCTGCCGTCGCTGAATCGAGACGGAAACCGCGCACCACCGACCACACCAGCCGGCCGTATCGGTCGACCAGTGCGTTCCATGCCTCTTGACTGCCGTTGTGGGCGGCGGCCAGGAGCTCTGCGACCGGTGCCTCTGTCATCACAGGGAACGATACCTCTGATGCAGCTGCTTTTCGCTCCACGGTTGGGTTGCACACACACTCTCCTGGTCACTGTTTCATAGGAGAATCCGCGATCGCCGGTGATACACGAATCTCGCTCAGCCGGTCCCTGCACGGGTTTACCGATATGATCCAGTGAAGACTCGACGAGGAGGGCAATGTGGCTACTACCCCGGACGACGGCGACCCGATCGCACACAGCGCGACTATTGACGGCATCCGAGTGGCACATAGCAAGCGCGAATGCGGCTACTACTACCAACGCGGTGTGTTGATCGTTCCCGATGATGCCCTCGATGAGTTGCTCGCGGCCTTGGGCAGGCTCGGCATCGGCAGCGAAGGCACTTCGATCGATCCAATAGGCCGCACCGGTCTCACCCAGGTCCGGATCCCGAGCCGCAGAGCCACCGATGCCCTCATCGACCAGCTTGGCGGGACCCTGCCTGTGGAGCCGGGCTACATCGCCTTCTCGGCCCCCCATATCGAAGGATTTGCGGCCCGCCGCCCCGCGCAGGCACGCCGCGGTGACATCCCGTCGAGACCGAGAGTTGGCAAAGGCAATAACGTGAACATCGGTGTTGTTGACCTTGGCTTCTTCTCCCCGGCGGACGCCGGTCATCCGCCTTGGGCGATCGACAAGGTCTTTCTCGATAGGGAAATACCGCTACCGGACCCAAACGTCACCCACCCACCGTACGTCGGCCACGGCAATGCCATCGTCGGCATCCTCAAGCAGCTCGCGCCGGATGCTGCCGTATACACCAGCACCATCGAGACAAAGAAAGGCGATGCGCCTGGGGTAACTTCAGATCGCAGGCTCGCCGAGGCAATCGAGAGGCTGTTGTCACATGATCGCATCCACATCCTGGTCGTCCCGTTCGGCGGGGCGACACGTCACGGATTGATGCCGGTGACCGAGCGTGTTCTCCAACCACATCTCGACTCGACACTGATCATCGCCTCGGCGGGCAACGACGGTGTTGACCCGACGACATACCCGGCCGTCGACCCCGACGTTGTGGGTACAGGCTCATGGCGGCGACAGGCGACGGATCTCGGTTGGCTGGGCAAGGCATGCGCAACGGTCTTACCGCCGATCGATGCTGCCGGCCGGTACACCCTGGCACCATGGTCGAACCAGGGTATCGCCGCTCAGCTGGGCGCCCCCGGCGTGCTCGTTCCCGCCCCGTTTGTCACCGAGAAGCTCACGATCGGCTCAGGTTCGCTGGAGAGCGGCAAGGGACCAAAGGAGATTCGGTTCAACGGATGGGCGCTGTTCACCGGTACGTCATTCTCGGCCGCGGTTGTTGCCGGTTGTGTCGCGGGGGACATCGGCGGAGATTGCGCGCCATCGCCTGAACAGCTGGCGGCGTTCTAATAGCGGTGAGCCGGACTCTATTAGACCGGGCCAGGAATGCGCTGGCCCGAGCTCGGCAAGACCCGGTGCCGGCGTTGGAGGACGGGCAGGCCGTAATCGACAGCACGACCGACCCGGAGACCCTTGCCACCGCACACTTTGCGTGCGGTATGGCACACAGGACGCTGGCCAACGGGGCAGAGTCAACCGACCATCTGGAACGAGCGGCCAAGCTCGCCCCGAAAGCGTCGGAATTGCTCGGCCAGGTCCTCCGGTCGCTGGCGTTCAACTACGCCCGCGCCGGCGACCATGGTCTTGGTGACCGCACCATTGCACGCTCGATCCAGTTGTTGAGCGGGCAGGAAGCAGATTTGAGCCGTTTGCAGAAGGCCTTCCTGCTCATGATGCGGGGTGAGCACAACAAGGCCTTGCCGGTCCTGTCCTCGGCCGTTGCCGGGTTCACCAAACAGGGTGCCGACGCATACCTCGAGCTCACCTTGTTCAACCGCGCAACGACGTTCGTCGCCTTCGGCGAGTACGACGCGGCTGTTGCCGACCTCGAACGTGCCTTTGAGATCGGGATGCGCCTCGATCACCGCGTCTCAGCAGCCGATGCGGCCCTACACCTCAGCCAGGTTCTCGGGTGGCGGGACGATGTCCCCGGAGCGATGCGGTGGCACACCCGATCCGCCGAGCTACGCAGCGCCGCCGGGGCCTCAAATCCCCTGGCGGACGCCGAGCATGCATACGTGCTGGTTCAAGCGCGGCTCATGCAAGAGGCCGAGTCGATCCTCGAGAGGGCGATACCGCGACTCGCCGAAGCCGGGGACAACGAGGCAGTGCTGGTAAACAGCCGACTGCTCCTGGCGGACGTGTTGCTGTCACGAGATGAGCACAGTCGGGCTCTCGAGCAGGTCGAGCTTGCAGCTTCCGACACACCGGCGGATGGTCGGTGGCGATTCGACATCGCTGCAGCAAGACATCGAGTGCGACTACGCGGCGGTGAAGCGTCCGGCGGGCTGCTGCGATCGATGATTCGCACCGCAGACGACATGGCCGCCAACGGCGAGCAACACTCTGCCGCGGTCGCGCGCTTTCGCGCCGTCGAGCTTGCCCTGCAACTCGACAAGCACGACACGGCCGCGACTTTGATGGCAGCCACCCAGCGGTACGCCAGGTCTGGGCCCCTCTGGCTTCAGATCCAGGCGTGGACGGCCATTGCGCAAATGAGGCTCTCCGAAGGTAACCGTCGCGGTGCTGCTGCAGCAGTACGCGCGGGAATGGATCGGCTCGACGCCTATCGCAGCGGTATCGGCGCAACAGATCTGCGTATGCACGCGGCCGGGTACGGAGACAAGCTGGCCGGGATCGGAATCGGGCTCGCCATCGAATCCGGATCGGCCGAACGGCTTTACCGATGGTCCGAAAGGCTTCGAACCCACAGACGCCCCACGAGACGCGAGGGTGATTCCACCCTGGACACGGCCTTGGCCGATCTGCGACGAGCTGCCACCGAGGTGCGCCGGGCCGACAAAGACAGCGTTCGCTCAGCGCGACGGAAGGTCGCGAGCCTCGAGTCGCGGGTACGCCAGATCAGCAGGGAGAGAGCCGGAGACACCGCCGGCGGCTCAAGCACACCCCTCGACCGGTTGCAGGAGACAGTGGGTGACCGGGCACTCATCGAGTATGTCGAAGACGGCCCCAACCACTACGCGATTGTCATCACCAGCGACCGATCACGTCTCGTCGACCTGGGCGACTCGACCGACATCATCGATTTGGTAGACCATCTCCGGTTCTCCGCGGAGAGGATCGCCCGGCCATCGACGAGTGCCGAATCCGGTAGGGCGGCGCTTGCTTCGGCTGAGGCGTCGTGCCAATCGCTCAGACATCGGCTGCTGGATTCGCTCCCCATCACCGCGGGGCGGTTGGTGGTGGTTCCGTCGGGCGCACTTCACGGTGTCCCTTGGGGGATGCTCGCACCCGGACCGGTAGTTACTGCGCCGTCTGCCACCGCCTGGTTCAGAGCAATGCAGCGATCCGCAGTCGAGACGGACAGGCTGGTCGTATACGGGCCCGACCTCGCACACGCCGCCGCCGAGGCCGCGGCGATAGCCAGCTTGACAGGTGCCACCATAACCTCATCGGTCGCTGAAACCATCGACAGGCTTGCCCGATCGTCGCTTGTCCATTTCGCCTGCCATGCCCGTCCCCGAGCCGACAGCCCTCTGTTCAGCAGCCTCATTCTCGAGGACGGAGAGTTGACCTTGTACGACATCGAACATCTGCCTGCCGTCCCGGCCACAATTGTCCTGGCGGCATGCTCGGGAGCCGGCTCGGTACTCGCCACGGGCTCGGAGGTGCTCAGCCTGGCCGGGTCTTTCCTGTCGATGGGAGCCCGGACCGTTGTGGCGCCACTGTTCAGCGTCTCAGACGAGGTAACCAATCAGGTGATGCTGGGTCTTCACAAGTCGCTCGCAGCGGGCGACGACCCGGCGACCGCATTGCTGGCTGCAGCCGATAGCGACGACCTTCGCGTCCGCTTTACGGGCCGCTCGTTTATCTGTGTCGGAGCCGCGTGACACCGACCGACGACGACGTTCGGATCGGCGAGAGGACGGTTGTATCACGAGCCGTCTACGAGGATCTTGTACGACAGCGAAGCACGCCGCGACGACGGTCGTCTGATCGTCTCTACCCCTCCTATCGCGGCTGCCCTGAGGGGCGTTGGTGGGAACGCAACGTAGTGGCTGGAGGTGGGACGGGCAGAGGGTCATCATCCTCTGCCCGTTTTCTAATCCCTCTCGGGATCAACTCAGCTCGACCGGGCCCAAGGGCGCATTGAGGATTGCAACGAGCTTGGGGCGGTCCGCGACACGAATCTCGAGATCGACACGCAACGCCTCGAGCATGGGACGAACCGACTCGGGAGCAGGGTGATAGCCACGGAGCTGGACCAGCTCGATGCCACCCGGTGAGGTTGCCGATGGATGCGGCGATTGCTCGTCCCACTCGATCAGGTTGGGAACCAAACCTCCCCCGTCCCCCGTCGGCAAGGTGAGCCGGAACGACAGCCGACCACCTTCGGGCGTCTCCCGATAGACCTTGTGCACGTCACCTGTGCTGTACCCTCGGCCGTGCGCAAAGGCGGCAACACGCTCTATACGCTCTACCCGGGCCGACCAGGTAACCAGACGGGGCTCGACGATGCTCTCGACGCCGTACCAGTATCCCGTCGACGGACGGTGCTGCCCCGCATCGGGGCCGATGACCTCGAGGTAGCTCGAGCCCATCGACAGCAACGCATTTCGCGTCCCATAGCCCAGATGATGACCCCCGGCTGCGGCTGTGACCCCGAGCCGGCGCGCCAGCTCCTCGACGGTGCGGTCAACATCCGGGGTGGCATACACCAAATGGTCGATCATCTGCTCAACAATACCGGCTAATCCTCTATTCGGAAGGTGCACAATCGAGATTGCCGGCATCGGCCAACGCCAGGTCGCCCAGCTCTCTCATCAGCGCCCCACTGGCGTGCTGCCAGGCACAGTGAAGCGCACACGGCTCCTCGTGCGGGCACGTCTCACCGTCGAGGACGCACCGGTTGTCACGTGTCGGCCCCTCCATCACCTCGATCAGCTCGAGCACTGAGACGTCATCGAGCCCGACCAGAAGCTCGTAGCCACCGCCTGGGCCCGGAAACGAGCCGACCCACCGGATCTTGACCAGGGGATTCAGGACCTGTGGCAGGTACTGGCGGGTAGTGCCGAGAGCATCGGCGAGATCGGGGCCGGATACCCGGTCCGCTCGCGCCCAGATCTCCTGCATCGCCCGCAGTGCCAGATCGGTTCTCTTTTGCAAATCGAGTCGCATCGTGATCAATGTACCGCAACCCACCCGTGCCGAAGGTAACTTGTGGCAGGGCCGAACGTCGCCAAGTCCTCCAGCCAATCGGTAACCTCGATCCGGAAACAGCGTTTTGGAGCCGAAGCATGATCATCGACGGATTCACCCATCAGCTACCCGACTCAGACCCGGGGGAAACCACAGAATGGCTGGATTCCCTGGACAGCGTCATAAGCGCCGAAGGCCCTGCTCGAGCCCGCTTCCTGATGGCCAAGCTGATCGAGCGGGCACGCGCCCAGAACGTCGGGGTGCCTGCATCGGTGAGCACCCCATACATCAACACGATTCCCAAGGAACAGGAAGCCTGGTTCCCCGGTGACGAGGAAGTCGAACAGCGGATCCGGCGTTTTGTCAGGTGGAACGCTGCGGTGATGGTCGTAAAGGCCAACCACGAGGCTGAGGGAATTGGCGGCCACCTGTCGACGTTTGCCTCATCCGCGGTGTTGTACGAGGTCGGCTTCAATCATTTCTTCCACGGCAAGAGCGACGGTACCCCGGGTGACCATGTCTACTTCCAGGGTCACGCCGCACCCGGGATCTACGCACGTGCCTTCCTCGAGCGGCGATTCGACGAGGATGATCTAGACAACTTCCGCCGTGAGATCGACGGGGGCCTGTCCTCATACCCCCACCCGCGCCTCATGCCGGACTTCTGGGAGTACCCGACCGTCTCGATGGGGCTCGGCCCGATCAATTCGATCTATCAGGCGCGATTCAACAAGTATCTGGCTCATCGCCAGATCGACAAGACCGACGAGTCAAAGATCTGGTGCTTCCTCGGAGACGGCGAGACCGACGAGCCTGAGACACTCGGGTCGATCTCACTGGCCGGACGGGAGAGACTCGACAATCTCATCTGGGTCGTCAACGCAAACCTGCAGCGGCTCGACGGGCCCGTACGTGGCAATGGAAAGGTGATCCAGGAGCTCGAGGCGATGTTCCGCGGTGCGGGGTGGAACGTCATCAAGGTCATCTGGGGGTGCAGCTGGGACCCGCTGCTGGCAAAGGACACGGACCGTGTTCTCGTCGACAAGATGAACAGCACGGTTGACGGTGAGTACCAACGCTACAAAGCAGAGAACGGTGCATACGTCCGGGAGCATTTCTTTGGACCCGATCCCCGGCTACGCAAGCTGGTTGAGGGTATGACAGACGACGAGGTCTGGAAACTACGGCGGGGTGGGCTCGACTATCACAAGGTGTATGCCGCGTACAAGGCCGCTACCGAGTTCAAGGGGGCCCCAACCGTCGTCATCGCCAAGACGATCAAAGGCTGGACGCTGGGCCCGGACGTCGAGGGTCGCAACGCCACACATTCGATCAAGAAGCTCACCAACCAGCAGCTGCTGAACCTTCGCGACCGGCTCCATCTACAGGACGACATCCCCGAGGAGACCCTCACCGGCGAAGCCGAGCCTCCATACTTCCGTCCCGATGAGGACTCACCGGAGTACCAGTACCTGATGAAGCGGCGTGCGGCACTCAACGGGCTGCTCCCAAAACGCCCGATGGAACTGCGCAAGCCGATCGAACTTCCCGACGAGAAGGTCTACGAGGAGTTTGACGCCGGTTCGGGCACCAATGAGGTGTCGACGACTGGTGCGTACGTGCGGCTGCTGCGCTCCTTGGCCCGTGACGCAAAGTTCGGCAAGCGGGTGGTTCCGATCATCCCGGATGAGGGTCGAACGTTTGGTATGGACGCCCTCTTCAAGGAACTGAAGATATATGCGGCGCAAGGCCAGATGTACGAGCCGGTGGATCACAACATGCTGCTCTCGTACGTAGAGAGTCAGGACGGCCAGATCCTCGAGGAAGGCATCACCGAGGCGGGCTCCATGGCGAGCTGGATCGCGGCGGCAACCGCCCATGCCACCCGTGGGGTGCCGATGGCGCCGTTCTTCACCTTCTACTCGATGTTCGGGTTCCAGCGAGTAGGCGACCTGATATGGGCTGCCTCCGACCAACGAGCGCGTGGCTTTCTCGTCGGCGGCACTGCCGGGCGGACCACCTTGCTCGGGGAGGGTTTGCAGCACCAGGACGGTCACAGCCTGCTGCTCGCCTCGACCGTGCCGGTGTGCCATGCATACGACCCGGCATTCGCCTACGAGGTGTCGGCGATCATCAAGGACGGGTTGCGGCGGATGTTCGTCGACAACGAGGACATCTTCTACTACATGACTGCCTACAACGAGAACTATGTGCAGCCGCCCAAGCCGGAGGGGATCGATGATGGGATCGTCAACGGTCTGTATCGGTTTGCCGCCCGACCCGAAGGTGGCAATCACCAGGCCACCATCCTCTTCTCCGGTCCCGCCCAGGCCGCGGCCCGCCACGCACAGACCGACCTGATCGAGCAATACGGCGTCGCCGCAGATCTGTGGAGCGCAACCAACTACAAGCTGTTGCGTGAGGAGGCGATCGATGTGGAGCGCTGGAACCGGCTCCACCCCGGCGATACCCCACGGGTGCCATTCGTGACGGATGCCCTTTCCGACGGCGACGGTCCGATTCTCGCCGTCAGCGACTATATGAAAATGGTCGCCGACCAGGTAGGACGGTGGATCCCAAGACGCTATATCACGCTCGGCACCGACGGCTACGGGCGCTCAGATACCCGCGAAGCTCTGCGACGGTTCTTCGAGGTTGACACCGGCCATGTCGTCGTCGGGGTGCTCTCCGGGCTCGCCGCGGACGGGGCCATCGAACCGGGAATCGTCAAGGAGGCGATCGAGCGGTACGATATCGATCCCGAGGTAGGAAACCCCTTCTACCGTTGACCCCACATACTGGCTGACATGGTGACCGACGTATTCACCTTCGACGGGACGACCGTGTCTTTCAACGGCGTCACGGCTCTAGACCGGGTATCGGCGGGTATCCCCGTGGGAAAGTTGTGTGTCGTCGCCGGCAGCTCGGGGTCGGGCAAGTCAACCTTGCTTCGACTGTGCAACCGGCTCGAGATCCCGACCTCGGGACGTGTGATGTTTCACGGCACCGAGCTCTCCACGCTCGATCCGCTCTCGTTACGCCGCAAGGTCGGAATGGTCTTTCAACGACCGGCGCTCTTTCCGGGCACGGTGCGGGAGAATCTGCTCGTCGCCGAGCCTGCGGCCTCCAAGGCGACACTCGCGGAGACGCTGACCCATGCAGAGCTCGACGGTACGTTCCTGGACAGGGCCGGTGATGACCTGTCCGGCGGTGAGGCCCAGCGGGTCTGTCTCGCCCGCACTCTCATCTGCCGGCCGGAGGTGTTGCTGATGGACGAGCCGACGTCATCGCTTCACCCTGCCGCCAGCCTTGCGCTCGAGACGACCGTGCGCAGGTTGCATACAGAACAGTCGGTCGACATCGTCTGGGTTACACACGATGTGACGCAGATCGACCGCTTGGCCGAGCATCTGCTCGTCCTCAGCCGCGGCCGGGCCGTCTACAGCGGCGACCCTGATACAAACGAAGCAAAACTCGCCCTGGAGACCCTCACCGTCGAGGAGGAGAGCTAGTGGGTAGCGGAGACGTCGACGCTCTTGGGCTCGCTACCTCGCTGATCCTTGTCGCCGTGGCGCTGACCGTGTCCTTGGGCCAGCATCTCCGGCTGGAGAAGACCCTCGTTTGGTCGGTTGTGCGTGCGTTTGGGCAGTTGATCGTGATGGGATTCGTGCTGGCTTGGCTGCTGGAACCGGGCCGTGGCATCGGCTTCTCTTGGCTATGGGTGGCAGGCATGGTGGTCTTTGCGGCCTGGACCGTGCGCAGTCGTGCCCCCGAGATCACGGGTTTGTTCTCGATCGCGATCCTGGCCCTTACCGCGGCCACCGGTGTGACAATGGGTGTCATCTTCGGGCTGGGTGTCTTCCCGATGGAGGCACGGGCGATCGTGCCCCTTGGTGGGATGATGATAGGAAACTCGCTTGGCTCCACCGTGGTGGCGGCACGCCGGGTCGCCGATGAGCTATCGGACAAGCGGGCTGAGGTGGAGGCGCGGCTGGCGCTAGGCCACTCGTCACGTGACGCGGGCAGGCCGTACGTCCGGAACGCGATCCGGACCGCTTTGACCCCACAGATCGAATCGACAAAGGCGGTGGGGCTGGTCTTCCTGCCGGGAGCGATGACCGGTCTCATCCTGGCGGGTGTCGACCCGATCGATGCCGTATTGGTACAGGCGGCCATCATGTATCTGATTCTCGGTACGGTGGCAACGACATCCGTCGTGATCGGAATTGGCTCTCTGAGACGTCTGTTCACCCCCGACCATCGTCTGAAGCGGCTAGCCCGGAAGACCACGTAGAGACCCAGGAGGGCACTTGAAATTCGGCGTAAGCATCTTCCCAACCGACCGGACAATCGACCCTGCCGCCGTAGCTCGTGCCGTGGAGGCTCGCGGGTTCGAGTCGTTGTGGTTCCCCGAGCACAGCCACATCCCCACCAGCCGTGAAACCCCATGGGGCGGGAGGCCCGGCGCTCCCCCGCTTCCCGAGATGTATTGGCGCACCCACGACCAGTTCGTGGCGTTGACGGCTGCCGCTGCGGCAACAACGACCCTCAGAATCGCCAGCGGTATCACACTCGTCGCTCAGCGCGACCCGATCTGGCTCTCCAAACAGGTGGCGAGCGTCGACGTGCTTTCCGGGGGACGGCTCATCTTTGGCGTCGGCTACGGCTGGAACAAGGAGGAGATGGCCCATCACGGAGTCCGATACACACAGCGTCGTGCGCTGCTGCGGGAGAAGGTCCTGATGATGAAGCGGCTGTGGACCGAGGACGAGGCGTCGTTCGATGGGGAGCTCGTCACGCTGGAACCGAGCTGGGCATGGCCGAAACCGATACAGAAGCCCCACCCACCGATAATCCTCGGGGGCGCCGCCGGACCGAAGACCATCGCCCACATCGTCGAGTTCTGCAACGGGTGGATGCCGATCTATGGACGGCACGACATCGCCGGCACGATAGCGGACATCAAGCGAGCGGCGGCGGCGACCGGCCGCGACCCGTCGACGATCGAGTTCGGTGTCTTCAGCGCACCCCGTGACCCTGCGGAGTTGGAGGCTCTGGTGACGGCAGGGGTAACCCGTGCGGTGTTCCCGCTGCCATCCGTCGAGCCGGACGTTGTGCTGGAGAAGCTCGACAAGTACGCCGGCCTCGCCGGATTGAGTAGAAGGTTGGTGTGAAAGCAGCCGTGGCGGCTCGCCCCACCAATGAGTCCGGCGCGTGCGACGGCGCGAGCGAGCCAGAACAGGCGATTCACACCAGCCTTCCAGAAGGTTGGTGTGAAAGCAGCCGTGAAGGCTCGCAACGCCCGCTGAAGATCGCCGTTGCACACCAGGGAGCCTCAACAGAATCAGTCGGACACAGCCGCCCGGCCGATGATGCTGGTGGGATGGATACGGACGAGATACTCACCGGCGACACCGTTGCGTCTGCCGAACTCCTCGGCCCGGCCGGCTCCCATGTATCGGCCACCGATCTTGGTTGCCCAATGGAGTAGCTCGTCCGGATCCTCTGAGATCGTGACCGTGCCCTCCACCAGCACGAATGAGTACGGCGGGGTGTCATCATCCACCACCATGGCAACTCGGGGGTCACGTTTGATGGCGCGGCCCTTCCCGGAGGTGCTGTGGGTGGTGAACACGACGTCGTCGCCGTCGATCACGAACCAGATCGGAGTAGCCAGCGGCCGTCCGTCCTTCCGTACCACGGCTAGTTTCCCGGTTCTGGTCCCTGTCATCATGAACCGCTTGGCTTCCTTAGTGCTCATTACTTCCATCTCTGGAACCTAGCGTATGAGACCCTGCAAGGTCAGCTGGCGACCGACTGCAGCACCGGCCCGGTGGGAAGGCACAGGACAACCACCGTCCCGCCGTTCTCCTCCGCCAGCGTCAGCTCCCCGCCCATCAATTCGGCGAGCCGGCGAGCGACCGGGAGGCCGAGCCCTATCGACGCGAGCCGGCTGCTGCCGCTGTGAGCTCTCCCGTACGGCTCGAACACCTGGTCCCACAGGTGACGGGGGATGCCCTCGCCATTGTCTCTCACCTCTAGCTTGACTGCGTCTCGCTTGAACGCGTCCGACCCGGTACGTCGGGCGTGGATGGTGACGACAGCCCCACCACGGCGCTCGGAATTAGCGAGCAGGTGGCGAAGGATCTGACGGACTCTTGTCGCGTCGGCCCAGATGTCCAGGTCGTCGTGCATGATGAGATCGACCCGCCCCGAATGGGAGACGAGCACCTCACCCACCAAGGCTCGGACGGAAACAACCTCGGGGGCGATCACGACGGAACCTGCCCCCGCTCCCGCGGTAGTCAGCAGATCGTCGACGATTTCGGCTACCTCGTTGCTCTGCGCCGCCAAGAGCGCGAGGAGGTTGGAGCGTTCCTTTTGTGGGAACCTCTCGATGTGCTCGTCGAGTTCCGATGCGAAACCGACCACCGCAGTCAGCGGGGTGCGGATTGCATGGCCGACTGAAGCGATGAACTCATCCTTTGCGGCCAGCGATTCTTCGAGCCTTGCCTGGGCATCCCGCCGCTCCCAGTAAGCGCCGATCATATCGGCAGTGACTTCCAGCAACTGCTGTTCCGGTGCCGTCCAAACCCGGTCACGGTCACGACAGATGAAGCCGATGCTGCCGATCCAGCGCCCCTCCATGGCGATAGGCAGCAGAACCTCACTGCGAATCTCCATCGACCGGTAGTAAGAAACGGTCGTCGCATCGAGGCGGGAGATCGCGGTGGTGTGACCGAGACCCGCCCCCAGCACCTGTCGTGCGTCCTGACCGACCCGCCATCCCGTCAGCTGCCACATCCCCGGCCGGCCGGGCCGGTCCCCGTACAGAATATCCCGTACGGACGCCAGATTGCCGTGTTCGTCAGGTGCGTGCTGGGAGTTCGTCTCCAGGAATACTGCATCGGCATCCGCACCTTCGATGATCGCTTGCAGAGCCGTTCCGATGGGGTCGGCGACGTCACATTTGAGCAGTGCACGGGAGGCGACGGCCGTGGCCTTCTCGATACGAACCGACCGATCGGCAGCGTCGCTGATCGCCCGAGCGTGTGCCAGCCGGTGTGCCGACATCCACGCTGTGCCACCGGCAAGCACCATTGCAAGAACAACAACACCGTCTGCCAGTTCATGCCATAGCAACACCAGAGTCGTGAGGAAAGCACCGATGGCTGGCCACCATGTAGCCCCGAGCGCGATCGGAGGTAGCTTGCGCAGGTGCAGCTGCGTTGTGTCATCCCTGATATCACTGGTACGAATAGCCACGACTCCTCCATGAGTCATTGCGGTCAGGTGTCAACTGTCGGCAGGATTGTTTCAGAGGCAAGCACCAAAGAGGGCACTCGAAGCCGGTTGTCGACACCGATCAGTCGACGGCGTGTTGGCAAACCCAGGTGTGCATCGTGATCCCTGAGGCGACGCCGGCGTTGATCGACCGTGTCGAGCCGAACTGGGTGATCGAGAACATGGCCGTGCAGTGCCGCTGCATCTCGGCGGACAAGCCCGGGCCCTCCTGGCCAAAGACGAGGACACAGCGTTGTGGCAACACGGCGTGCTCGATCGGCAATGAACCCGTCAGGATGTCGATGCCGATGATCGGTAGGTCTTCGGCTTGCGCCCATACCGCAAAGTCCGCAACTGTGGGATGGTGACGGATGTGCTGGTACCGGTCGGTGACCATCGCACCCCGCCGGTTCCAGCGCCGCTTGCCGACGATGTGCACCTCGGCGGCAAGAAACGCGTTGGCGTTGCGCACAACGGTTCCTATGTTGAAGTCGTGTTGCCAGTTCTCGATGGCGACATGGAACGAGTGACGCCGCGAATCGAGATCGGCGACGATCGCCGCCCTCGTCCAGTAGCGGTAACGGTCGACCACGTTGCGGCGGTCGCCTCGTGCCAACAGCTCCGGGTCGAGACGGGGGTCGTCCGGCCACGGCCTCGGGTGGGGGCCTACACCGACGTCTCGTTCGGTCATCGCCGCGAATTCAGATGACGCGGGCGATCAAGCCCTGGTTACGAATACGCCCGTGTCGGCGCCCGAGCGCGTAGGTGGCGGCAGCCAGACCGGCGGCACCGACTGTGGCGGTTGTGGTCCGCACCACCCTTCGGGTCGTTCTGCTGAACTCGACGATCGGCCACCCCCTTGCCCTTGCTACCGACTCGAGCCCCTTGTCGGGGTTGACCGCGACCGGGTGACCAACGACTTCGAGCATGGGCAGGTCACTCACAGAGTCGCTGTAGGCATAGCAGAGCGCTGGGTCGTAGCCGTGTTTGTGGGCGACCCGGCGGATCGCATCCGCTTTGGCCGCGCCATAACAGAACGGCTCAGCGAGCCCACCCGTGTAGCGGCCGTCAACCGTCTCGGCAACGGTGGCAATCGCTCCCGTCATGCCGAGCTCCGTCGACAGGTTTTTTACAATCTCGATCGGCGAGGCGGTAACGAGGTAGGTATCACGGCCCGCCTCCGTGTGAAGATCGATGAAGCCTTGAGATTCCTTCCTGACGTCGTCGAGCAGACGTGGGATGACATCGGCGGCAAGCGCGGTCAGCTCATCGACGTGTCGGCCTTTGATGGCAATGAGGATACGGTCCCGCACCGCGTTCGCCTTGTCGTCGGACGCTCCGGAGAGGCGGAATGCGATCGCCTTTCGAGCATCGCTCAGCAACTCGCTGGTCGGCATCATGCCGGCCCGCCAAGCGGCGGCACCGAAGACAAAGGCGGACGAGCCGGCAATGAGGGTTCGATCGAGATCAAAGAACGCTGCCGCCCGTCTGCCGTCGTCCATGTCACATCCTCACTCGAACCAGCCGGCTCGCTCGTTGCCATCACGTTACCGGAGAGAGGGGATCACGCGTGAGGATGAGCTCGAATCAGCCTGAGGGACGATGACCGTGGGGATGGCCGGCGGTACGATCCGGCAATGAACAGCGACGACCGCAGACGCGCCCTGATCTCGGACACGGCGCTGGCGGTCGGCATGCTCGTGCTGAGCATCGGCTCGGTGTTGGTGTGGGAACCGGGAATCGAATCGGGTACTACTCCCCTCGATGCGGTCGGCTATCTCCTAATCGGCGCCCAGACGCTCCCGCTAATCTGGCGCCGCCGCTTCCCGGTTGCCGTCCTCGCAGTGATCGTCGTCGGGTTCATGATCGACCGAGCGGTCAACTACCCCTCGTCATGGGCGTTCTTCGGAACCGCGTTCGCCGTCTTTACTGTTGGTTCGCAACTCCCTCCAAAGCGGTCGTTACTCGTAGGGACACTCGCCATCGATGTAGTCCTCGGCTGGACGCTGATCGGTGTGTTCGTCCAGGACGTGCCACCGTTTACTTTGGCCACCGAGCTTGCGGTTCTCGGGTTCCCGCTGCTCGTCGGACGGGAGAGCTACTTCCGCCAGCAACAGAATGTCGAACTCGAGACACGCACCATCCAGGCGGAGCATCGTCGAGAGCAAGAGGCTGCCGACGCCGTTACCCGTGAGCGGGTGCGAATAGCACGCGAGCTGCATGACGTCGTCGCCCACGAGATCACCGTCATGACCATCCAGTCGGCGGCAGCCCGACGGGTGCTCACCAGCGACCCGGCCCAGGCTGAGGCGGCGATCGAATCGGCCGAGGAAGCAGGGCATAGGGCGTTGACGGAGATCCGTCGCTTGCTAGGGATGTTGCGAACGGCCGATCCGCGGGTAACAGACCCGCAGCCGGGGCTTGGGTCGCTCGACCACCTTGTCGAGCAGATGAACGACGCAGGCCTTTCCACAAAGCTGTCGCTCACCGGTGACGTCCGTCCCTTGCCGCTGGGTGTGGACGTCAACGCCTACCGGATCATCCAGGAATCTCTCACCAACACGCTCAAACACGGAGGGCCCGACGCCAAGGCCGAGATCAAGCTCGACTTTGATCGCGAATCACTGACGATCGAAGTGGCGGACAACGGGCGGGGAGCGGCCTCGGGCAGATCGGAATCACCGGGTCAGGGACTTGTGGGCATGTACGAGCGAGCTGCATTGCTTGACGGTGCGCTCCGGGCAGGGCCACGACCGGGTGGAGGCTATCGTGTCAATGCCCGCATCCCGATTCCGGGTTCCTGAACTATGTCCACCTTGCGTGTTCTCATCGTCGATGATCAAGCCCTTGTCCGCGCCGGATTCGCCATGATCCTCAGCACCGAGCCGGACATCGAGGTCGTAGGTGAAGCCGGCACCGGAGTTGAGGCTCTCACGGCCGTCCGTGAGCTGTCTCCCGATGTCGTGCTGATGGACATACGCATGCCGCAGATGGACGGCATTACCGCGACCCGGGAGCTGAGCGAGCGGGCCGCGGGCCACGGTGCTGTCCCACGGGTGATCATCCTCACCACGTTCGATCTGGACGAGTATGTATACGACGCGCTTCGAGCTGGAGCCAGCGGGTTCCTGCTCAAGGACACTCCTGCGGACGATCTCGCTGACGCGGTGCGTGTAGTGGCAAGGGGAGATGCGCTGCTGTCGCCCTCGATCACCCGCAAGTTGGTCCAAGAGTTTGCCAAGACTCCACCTGCACCGACCCCGGCGTCGGGTCTCGAGGACCTCACCGATCGCGAGGAGGAGGTGCTCTGCCAGGTCGCCCGCGGCCTCTCCAACGCAGAGATCGCCGAGACGCTTTACGTCTCCGAGACAACCATCAAGACGCACGTGTCACACATCCTCACCAAGCTGCAACTCCGCGACCGTGTGCAGGCCGTCGTAATCGCCTACGAATCCGGCCTCATCACCCCCGGCAAAACGTAGCTATGTCACTTCTGACGTAACTCGCCTCGGGATATCGAGGCCCGACGCGAGCTACGCCGGACGCACGAGGGGCCGCCCTTTCCGGGCGGCCCCTCGTGTCTGTTGTGTCTGGTGCTACTCGTAGGCGATGGCTTCGAGGATGTTGAGTCTGGCGGCGCGTCGGGCGGGCAGGATTGCTGCCAGCAGACCGGCGAGCACGCCAAAGATCACAAGACCGATGATCTGACCGGTGGGAATGGCCAAGACGTCTATGCCTTGAGATCCCAACGCGGACGTGACAACAACACCGAGGAAGAGGCCGATGACCACGCCGAGCAGCGCGCCGATGACGGCGACGATGATCGACTCCCACCGGATCATCCTCCGGATCTGGCCACGGTTCATTCCGACCGCACGCAACAACCCGATCTCCCGGGTCCTCTCGAACACCGACAAAGCCAGCGTGTTGGCGATGCCGATCATCGCGATGATCACCGCCAGTGCCAGCAGCGCATTGAACATGATCAGAATCGTGTCGACCTGCGCCTCTTGCGACTCGCGGTACTCCACTTGATCCCGCACATCAGCGTTCGGGTAGTCGGCGGCTGCGGCTTCGATGACGGCCCGTGACGAATCGGCGCTAACACCCTCGGCGGCCTTCACCGCAAGAACGTAGTCGACGTCGGTGCCAAAGCCCTCGAAGTTCTCCTCGTAGGTCTCGAGGCCGATCAGATAATTCGCCTGGACGACGTTCGCCTCGCTGAAGATCCCGACGATCTCCATCTCCTGAAGCCCGGATGTCACAAAGCCCATACGGACCGTGTCTCCGACTACCCAGCCTTCCTCGTCGGCTATGTCCTCGAGCACGAAGACACCGCCGTCGGTTAGGGCGTCGACGGACCCCGCAACGACCCCGAGCTCAATGGTCTGCTCGACCGTACGCGTGTCGATGCCCATTATGAAGTCCTCGGCTCCGTCGTTGTCCCAGAATCCGAAGCGCAGCGAGGTGACGGCTTCGATCTCGGGAGCCTCATCGAGGGTCTTGCCCAACTCGGAGCTGAACCCACCACTGAAGCCGGAGACACTGAGGACATAGTCGGCCCTGAGGCCATCCTCGATCGCAGCACCGGCCGAGGCTTTTATGGAGCTGCCAAGCACGAAGAAGAACCCGACGAGGGCGAGGCCGATCATCAGCGCCGATGCCGTCGTGGCTGTGCGCCGCGGTTTGCGGGTCGTGTTCTCGATCGCCAGCGTTCCTGTCAGGTTATCGAGCTTGGGTAGGGGCCATCCGAGGATGCGTGCCACCGGCTTGACCACCCGGGAGCTGAGAATACTCACGGCGAGGAACAGCAGAAGCGCACCAACGCCGACGGCGGTCAGCTCGTTTAGCGGGCCGAAGTCGAGGACATCACCGAATAGCCCATTGAGGATCAACGCCACCCCGGCGACGAGCAGGATCAGTCCGATCAGCGTTCGCCTCCGATCCGACATCCGCAGCCGAACGTCGACGTCCTGAAGGGCCGCCACAGGTGGAATCCTCGAAGCCCGGATCGCAGGCAGCACGGCTGCCGCCAGCGTCACCAGGACACCGACCGCAAGCGATACCAGCACTGTGCGCATGGCCAGCGGCGCAGACGTCGACGGCAGGTCGAAACCAGCCGCGGCCATGACAGCGGTGAGACCGCTCGAGAGCACAAATCCGAACAGGATTCCCAGCACGGAGGCTACGACGGCCACGAGCATGGCTTCGATGACCACCATCCAGATCACCTGATTGCCGGTTGCGCCGATGGCGCGCAGCAGAGCCAGCTCCTTCTGCCGCTGTCTGACGATGATGCGGAATGTGTTCTGGATGATGAACGACGCTACGAATATGGCTACGGCAGCGAAGATCAACAGCGCCGTCCGCAAGAAGCCAAGGCTCTCGGAGAGGGCCTCAGACTGCTCGGCAGCCTCGTCGGCGGCCGAGACGGCTTCGATGCCTTCAGGCAGGGCGGCAGCAATGCTGTTCCTCAACAGGTCAGTGTTCGTTCCTTCCTCACCGATGACGGTGATCGACGAGTACTGGCCGACGAGACCAAACAGCTCTTGGGCCGTACTCAACTCGAAGCCGGCAAACGTGGCACCGGAGAGATTGTCCGACTCACCAAAGCGCAGGATGCCGACAATCTCGTATTCGGCAACCTCGTCAGGGGTTTGCACCTTGACGACGTCACCGATCGTAAGGCCGTTGTCGTCGGCGGTGGCTGCGTCGATGGCAACCTCGTCGGATGCGGTCGGGGCCGAGCCCTCCCGGATGCCGGCGTTGCCGGCGAGCCGCAGGTCCTCAGTCATCGATCCGCCGATGGTCGGCGGGCCCGTCGGCACGATCGCCTCACCATCCTTGTCGTAGATCAGGGCGAACCCGCCGACGCTGCCCTCCGCGAGCTCGACCCCGTCCACCGCCAGGACCGTGTCGAGCACGCTCTCATCGATGGGGGGTGGGCCACTGAAGCCAACGTCGAACTCGGTTGTCGACTGGACGATCACGTCCTGACCCTCGTAGATATCGTCGAACATCTGGCTGAAGGTGTTGTCGATCGTGTCGGTGAAGATATAGGTACCGGCGATGAAGGCCACGCCGATCATCACGGACAGCGCGGTAAGCGCGAGCCGTAGCTTATGGGCGAATGCAGTCTTGAGCGCGGTGCGAATCATGGCTCACGCTCCAAACTGCCGCATGCGGTCCAGCACGCTGTCGGGCGTCGGATCGAGCAGCTCGTCGACGATCTTGCCGTCTTCGAGGAACACGATGCGGTCGGCGTACGAAGCGGCCACCGGGTCATGTGTGACCATGACGATGGTTTGGCCGAACTCCTTGACCGCCCGGCGCATGAAGTCGAGCAACTCGGCTGCCGACGTCGAGTCGAGGTTCCCACTGGGCTCGTCGGCAAAGATGATCTCAGGTCGTGAGACGAGCGCCCGGGCGGCCGCCACCCGCTGCTGCTGGCCACCCGACAGCTCGGAGGGCCGGTGGCTGAGGCGGTCCTCGATCCCGAGAATCCCGACTACCTGCTCGAACCATGCCTGATCGGGATCGTCCCCTGCAATGAGCAACGGAAGCAGGACGTTCTCGCGGGCGCTCAGCGTTGGGATCAGGTTGTAGGCCTGGAAGATGAAGCCGACCTTCTCCCGGCGCAACAGCGTGAGCGCCTTGTCCTTGAGCGGCCCTAGTTCGACATCCCCGATGTATACCCGACCGGCTGTGAGCTCGTCGAGCCCGGCCACACAGTGGAGGAGCGTCGACTTGCCGCTCCCGGATGGCCCCATGATGGCGGTAAAGACACCGGCCTCGAACTCCGCGGTAACCCCGTCGAGAGCGCGAACCTCCGTGGCACCCTCGCCATAAATCTTCGAGGCGTCATCGATCCGCGCCGCAAGTCTGGTTGCCGTATTCGCAACTGCCATGTGTTCCGTCCTTTCGTGTGTGAACGAACTCGTGTGTGAACAAACTCGTCTGTGAAGAGACTCGTAGGTGAACGAACTACGGTCTCAACGGCACCAACCTATTTGATGGAGCCGAGCCCGGCGTCGGCCGGACGGCTGATTCCGTCCTCATCCAGGAGGACGATCTTCCCCGACATGACTGACCGGTAACGTAAGATCGAGGCATGACCCCAATCGTCCTCGTCCACGGTGCCGGCCTGAACGCCTCCTTCTGGATGTACCAGACCGACTTCTTCGACGATGCGGTAGCGGTCGATCTACCCGGCCACGGTGACTCGGACGGCCCGGCCTACTCCACTATCACGGAATATGCCGGCTGGCTTGGCGATGAGGTCCGGAGAACCGGCGCCGAGCCGGTGACACTGGTGGGTCACTCGATGGGCTCACTGATCGCTCTCGAAGCAGCGGCGCGGAACCCGGACATGGTCGCCCGTCTCGTGCTTATCGGCACCGCCGCCAGGATGGCCGTCAACACCGAGCTGCTTGAGGCGGCAAAGGCACATGATGCATCCGCAGCCGCGATGGTCATCAAGTGGACGCTGCCAAACAGCAGTGGCTACGGACGCCCCAAGAGATGGGTGTTGGCAATGTCTGACGACTTCATGAACGCCGCTGAATCCGGGATCATGGCGAATGACCTTGCTGCGTGCGATGCCTATGCCGAGTCACTGGCGATGGCGGCGAGGATACGTTGTCCGGCACTGCTTCTCCTCGGTGAGAACGACAAGATGACTCGCCCCTCGGCCGCTCAGCCGCTGGCGGCGGCACTCAGCGATGCCCGTATCATCGTCGTGGACAAAGTCGGCCACATGCTCCCGTTGGAGAAGCCGGCGGAGGTCAACGACATCATCACCCTCTTCCTGGAGGGCTAACCGGTGGCCATTTCGAGACGTGGAGTGCGTTGTTGGCAATTTCGTGGACACCGTTTTTGGGTGCAATCGTTGCGATCGTGATTCTGGGCGCCGGTTGCGCGAACGATGTGGCTGAGGAGACACTCGCCACCGACACGACGACCACCGCCTCCTCGCTTCCCGAGGATGTGGCCACCCCGCCGATCTCCACGGTCGACCGCGATGCCCCCACCGCCACGCCGGTGCCCGTGCCGCCGCCGACTACGACGACGAAGCCGTCTCCACCGGCCTTCGAGTACTCGGTGGAACCGGTCACTGAACAAACTGTCGCTCTGACCTGGCGGGAGGAGTGCCCGCTCCACTACTCGGAACTCTCACTATTGACTCTCACATATTGGAACCTCGAAGGTCGGCCCGTGAAGGGCAAGATGGTCATCAACGCCGCCGTGGTCGAAGATGTCATCACTGCATTCCGAGACCTCTTTGCGATTGGCTTCCCGATCGAACGGATGGCGCTGGTCGATGACTACGGCGGTGACGACAACGAGGCGATGGCCGCCAACGTCACCTCGGGGTTCAACTGCCGCTACGTAGACGGAACGGAGCACTGGTCGGACCATGCCTACGGCCTTGCCATCGACATCAACCCCCTGCTCAACCCGTGGGAGCGGGACGGTGACGTGTTGCCCGTCGAAGGCACTAGGTATACAGACCGTGGCGACCCGGTCCCCGGAATGATCAACTTGGGCGACCCGATAGTCGACATCCTCGCCGACGTCGGCTGGTCCTGGGGTGGGGTTTGGACGTCGGCCGACTACATGCACTTTTCACGGCCGGGCAACTGAGCAAGGTCCTCGTCTGACAGTCGTACGACACGTGACAAACGAACGTTCGTTTGGCTACCATGCTGCAGGGAGGAGGAACACATGCAAACCCGGTTTGACGCGACCATCGCAGCCGACGACAAGATCGAACCACGTGACTGGATGCCCGACGGCTACCGCAAGACGCTGATCCGCCAGATCGCCCAGCACGCACACTCCGAGATAATCGGGATGCAGCCAGAAGGCAACTGGATAACCCGTGCCCCCTCCCTGAAACGAAAAGCAATCCTCATCGCCAAGGTTCAGGACGAGGCAGGCCACGGCCTCTATCTGTACTCGGCAGCTGAGACACTCAGTGTATCGAGACAAGAGCTGGTGGACCTGCTCCATGCCGGCAGGCAGAAGTACTCCTCGATCTTCAACTACCCCACCTTGAATTGGGCCGACATCGGCACCATCGGCTGGCTCGTCGACGGCGCTGCCATCACCAACCAGGTGATGCTGACCCGCACCTCCTATGGCCCCTACGCACGCGCCATGCATCGGATCTGCCGGGAGGAGAGCTTCCACCAGCGTCAGGGTTACGAAATCATCCTGACGCTGGTGCGAGGTTCCGCTGAGCAGAAGGAGATGGCACAGGACTCGCTGAACCGGTGGTGGTGGCCGTCACTGATGATGTTTGGACCCCGGGACGACGAGTCACCACACACAAAGCAGTCGATGGACTGGAAGATCAAGCGGATCAGCAACGACGACCTGCGCCAGCAGTTCGTGGACGCCACGGTGCCCCAGGCCGACTACGCCGGCTTGACGATTCCCGACCCGGATCTGCGGTGGGACGAACAGCGGGGCCACTACGACTTCGGTGCGATCGACTGGAACGAATTCTGGGATGTCGTCGGCGGCAACGGCCCATGCAACCGGGAGCGGATGGAACACAAGCGGCGTGCCTGGGATGAGGGCGAATGGGTGCGACAAGCCGCGGCGGCCTATGCCGGCAAGCAACGGGCCGAGAAGATCGCATGAGCTATGAAGTCCCGCACACCGAGGGCGATGACGAGATTCACTATGGCGCCGGCACATCGGTCGGCTGGCCAAGGTGGGAGGTGTTCGTCCGTCAGAATGGTGGGCTCGCCCACATCTACTCCGAGTCGGTCCATGCGCCCGATGCCGAGACCGCACTGCTGAATGCACGGGACGCTTACCTGCGCCGGGTCGAGGGAGTCAGCCTGTGGGTTGCACCAGCCGGCGAGGTGTGCGGTTGGGAATCGGATGCTCCCGACCCGGCTCCCGCCGTCGAGGAACGAGGTAGCACGCGCCTGTGGGAGGTGTTCGTGCGCCACCGACGTGGCCTCGCCCACGTCCACGCCGGCTCCCTATACGCCGCCGGTCCCGGTGATGCGATTGTCAGAGCGCGCGCCGTTTACATCACCAGGGAGAGCGGCGTGAGCGTGTGGGTCATCCCTTCGGACCAGATCAAAGCACCAGACCCGTCCGAGGCACAGGCCCTATTCGAGCCGTTTGCCGACAAGCACTACCGCCACCCCACCTTCTACGAGATACCGGACGAAGTGGGGTACATGTGAAGGCCTTGGCCGAGTACGTCATCCGGCACGCCGACGACAACCTGATCCTCGCACAGCGGCTCTCCGAATACGTCGCGCATGCTCCCGAGCTCGAGGAGGATCTCGCAATTGCCAACATCGCTCTCGACCACCTAGGGGTGGCGACCCACCTGCTCAACTATGCGGCCGCGCTGATCGGCGACGACAGGACCGGCGACGATCTTGCGTTTCTCCGAAACGAGCGGGAGTTCACCAACCTGCTTCTGGTCGAACAGCCCAACGGCGACTTTGCCCACATCATCGTCAGACAGTTCCTCTTCGACGCCTACCAGCACGCGTTGTGGCCGATGCTGTCACGGTCCACCGACAGTACGGTCGCCGGGATCGCCGGCAAGGCTGCAAAGGAGGCGGCATACCACGTGCGGCACTCACGAGGCTGGCTGATACGGCTCGGCGACGGAACTCGGGAGAGCCATACCCGCACCCAAACCGCCGTCGACGACTTGTGGCGTTTCGTCGACGAGCTGTTCGCCGGCGATGACCTCGACACCGAGATGGCGACGGCCGGCATCGGGGCTGCCCCGGCACAGCTGCGAGCAGCCTGGGACACGACGGTCGACTCCGTGCTCTCCGAGGCGACTCTCAGCCGCGGTGCCGAGGAGTCGGTACGCCTTGGCGGCCGCACCGGCTTTCACACCGAGCATCTGGGTCATCTCCTCGCCGAGATGCAGTGGATGCAGCGAGCGTATCCGGGATTGGAGTGGTGATGACCGTGAGCGAGCTGTTCGATGCGCTCGAAGCCGTTGTCGATCCGGAGATCCCGGTGTTGACCATCGCCGATCTCGGCATACTGCGCGATGTGACGGAGAACCGCGATGGATCGGTGGTCGTCACCATCACCCCAACGTATTCCGGTTGCCCGGCAATGGATCATCTCCGTACCGAGATCGAGCAGGTTCTTCTGCGACACGGTCGGGACCGGGTCGAGGTAATCACTACGTTCGACCCACCATGGACGACGGAATGGATGACGCCGGAGGGCAGGGACAAGCTCACCGAATACGGTGTCGCTCCCCCACGCCTCGACACCGCCGCTGCGATTGTCTGTCCGCGCTGTAGCGATGTGTCCACCCGCCTGGTATCCGAGTTTGGGTCGACGGCATGCAAGGCGCTGCGGGTCTGCTCCAGCTGTGGCGAACCGTTCGATCACTTCAAGGAGCACTAACGATGGTGATCGAAGGCATCGCATACCACCCGCTGGTTGTCAGCGAGGTCGAACGACTCACCGATGATGCAGTAGCTATTAGCTTCGACGTACCCGACGAGCTGTGCAACCAGTTCCGGTTTGTCCCCGGCCAACACGTCGCACTGAAAACTGAGATCGACGGCCGTGACGTCCGCCGCACCTACTCCGTATGCGCCGACCCGGCCGAAAACCGGCTGCGCATCGGCGTAAAGCGGATTCCGGGAGGGACGTTCTCGACGTTCGCGACCAGCAGTCTCCTACCAGGAGACGAGGTTGAGGTGGCAGCCCCGTACGGAGAGTTCACCATAGAACCTCAGCCTGCACGTTCGCAGCACTACGCGGCAATTGCGGCAGGCAGCGGCATCACACCCGTGCTTGCGATGATCTCGGCTGTGTTGAGCGTCGAGCCGGGGAGCCGGTTCACGCTGCTGTTCGGCAACCGCACTTCGACCTCGATCATGTTTCTGGAAGAGCTCGAGGGTTTGAAGGATCGATACCCGGATCGCTTCCACCTCATTCATGTCTTGTCGCGGGAGATCCAGATCATCCCGATCCTTTCGGGACGCCTCGACGAGGAACGGTTGGGCATGCTGTTCGACGCGGTTGTCGATTTCGACTCGGTGGACCGCTGGTACCTCTGTGGGCCGTACGAGATGGTGGAGGCAGCCAGGACGACGCTCACCAAGCGTGGTGTAGACGACGATGTCATCAGCGACGAGTTGTTCTTCTCCGAGCCGGCACCGCCGGTACAACTGCCCGCCGAGCAGCAGGCAGTCGACGGCGTCGAACTCACCTTTACCCTCGACGGCCGCACCTCATCGGTGATGGTCGACCCGGACGGACCACCGGTGCTGACCTATGCCCTGGAGAAACGTCGGGATACCCCGTTCAGTTGCCGCGGCGGCATGTGCACAACTTGCAAGGCTCGTGTGCTGGACGGCGAAGTCAGGCTCGACCTCAACTTTGCTCTCACGTCGGAGGACCTGGAAAGGGGCTACATCCTCACCTGCCAGGCCCACCCCACATCCGACAAGCTCACAATCACCTACGACGTTTAGGAAGACGTCTAAGAAGCTGGTGTGACAGAGCGTTATACCGGTGGAGGTGGGTATTCAACGTCCCAAATGTCGGACGCATCCACCAGATACTCGCTGACCTCCCGGCAACGGTCCAGGATGTCGCAAAGCTGCTCTTGGCCAAGCATCACTTCCACGAGGGACAGCTCAACACGCCCAACGATCGACAGCCGGACATCCGACCCGGTCGACAGTGCTCCGGTCGACTCGACGCCGGAAACCTCGATGGGAAGATCGAACCCGGCGATGCCGGCGAGCTCTGCAGCAAGCACCACCAGATCGGGCGGAGCCTTCATCGTCGGCAGCGCCCAGTTGAAGTAGATGGGCAGCTGGAATTCACCATCCGCCTCAGCGATATCCTCCTCATGCTCCTTGACCCAATCCTCGAGCCGGAGCAGCACCCGCGGCTCCACGTCGAACGCGAGGTTCAGGTCGAGTGGCCCATCACAGGCCGACTCCGGGTGCAGATCCACCTCAAAGGACTGACGCAGCGAAAACGTCTCGATGAAATGCCGCTCGTCGTGAACGTGAAATCCGTGTTCGATCGCATGGTCTTTCACGTAAGTCACAAACCCGGCGATGTCGATAGCCATATCCCGATGCTACCGGGTATGTGGGACAGACACTCCCGGTCAGCAGAAGCGCCTTGCAAGACTCCTCAGATTGCGCCGCCAAACCCATCTGAGCAGCCTGCCGGCCACGGCGCCGGTGACCACACCACCGAGATACCAGCGGAAGGTGAGCCGCTCCTGCCAGGTGAAACGGGTACCGTCGCCCTCCGGCTCCAGACGGAACTCCCCGGCACCGGTGATCAGACCCTCATGGACCACCCCGATGGAGCGGCCTTGCTCCCAGGAGACCACGCGGATCAAGTCCGTCGTACGCAGCGGGCCGATTCGGGTGACCACCTTCATGGTCGTTCCCACCCCACGCCGATGCTCACCAACGAATTCGATCGACTCAGCATCGGCCATCCACTCGGAGTGGGATTCCAGCCGCTCGATATCGGCCCAGACCGCGTCGATCCCGGCCGGGATGTGTGTGCTGACGTCTATTGTTGCCACTTCTCTGCCATTCCCTTGGAGTACTCTGGCCGTATGGCCTCATTCAACTTCAAACAGAAGCCGACGGGGCTCTTCAAGCGTCTCCTGCACGCACCCGTCTGGCTATACCGATCTCGTCTCGGGTTCCTGCTCGGCAGGCGACTTGTGATGCTGGAACATGAGGGAAGACGTAGCGGCAAGCTGCGCCGGACACCGCTCGAAGTGGTTCGCCGCGACGGTGACTCATACATAGTCTGTTCGGGAACCGGCCCAAACGCGGATTGGTACCGGAATCTGAAGGCAAAGCCGGCACTCGCGCTCTGGGTGGGCTCCAGACGCCACGAGGTCGAACAGCGGTTCCTCGAGGACTCGGAAGCGGCGACCGTGCTAGCCCAGTACGAGAGCGATCACGCCACTGCTGCAGCCAGGCTCATGGATCTCATGGGTGTCTCCCACGATGGCACACACGATGGCCGTGTGACGATGATGGCGAAGATCCCGATGGTGGAGTTGCGGCTGGCGGATTGACACTCTCCCAGGGAACCTTGGTTTCTCCTTGGTTTCTCCCTTGGTTTCTCCCTTGGTTTCTTCCTTGGTTTCTTCTTGGTTCCGGGTGCGCTCGACGAGTGCTTGAAGGCCCTTGCGGACATGGGTGATCTAGTCGGCGAGTCCGGTGAGGGTGTGTGCCGCGCATATGGACGGTATGGTCACCCGTGCTGTGCGCCGTGTTGTTCACAAGTGGCTGCGCCAACGGTGTGGCCGATGTACCGACCAAGGCGACGCCGGCGTCGTCCTCTGGGACACTCGGATCCCAGCCGGCGACGGTGGAGGATGGCCCCGTATCAAACACCACATCCACATTCCCACCTCCCCCATCGGGCGTGCCGGCAGAGATGGAGGCCCGCTTCAACGATTGCCTTCGCTCGCATGGCTTTGAGCGTCGCCAACTAAGCGAGGATGTTTGGGCGGTCGACGTACCCCCGGAGCAGACAGACATCTACCTGGCCGCTCAGACGACCTGTGCAAAAGAGGCAGGTTTCCTGACAGACGAGCCGGTGGCTCCACCCAGCCCAGAGTACCTCGACGGCTACTACACGGCATTGCTCGAGACAGCTACCTGTCTCATCGATCGCGGGCATCAAGTGCCGGAGCCACCATCACGTGAGGCGTTCATCGAAGCTGGAGGCAGCGCCTGGCACCCCTATGACGTTATCGTAGATACGCTCACCCAGGCCGGGTGGAATGTGGTCAACGCAATCTGCCCTCAACCAACCGGCACCTAGATGGCTGGTGTGAAAGCAGCCACCTACAGCGTGCCCTCGCCACGGGTGTAGGCGGTGGCGGCCTTGCGGACTTGAGGGACCAACTCGAGGTCGTGGTGCACCTGGGCCATGTAGCTGGAGATCAGACGCTGCATTCGAGCCGCTTCGAGGATCAGCCGTTGTAGCTCCTGCTCATCCTCCGGAGTGACGTCGGGCTCGACGGTGCCGGTCGCGGCGACGGCATCCCAGTCTCCCCCGGCAAGGGACTCCTCCAGGTTGGCGAAGAGCTCGACGACGGCTTCAAGTCCGATGATTACTCCCCGGTCTCGGCGGCGATGTGCGCCCAGGCTTCGCGGAGATCGGAGAGGCTCTTCGACACAAATGGAAGGGCCGTGGCGTCCTTGTTGATGTTGGCGTTCGTCAGCTGATCGAGACAGAACTGATAGATCGCGTTTAGCGACGCCGAGATCTCCCCGCCCCGGTCATGATCCAGCGACAGCATCAACTCGGTGACGATGTCCTGTGCCCGGGTCAGCTCCGTGTGCGCCAGCTCAATCGACCCGCGGTCCTTGTTCTTTATTGCCCACTCCGACCGTGCGATGGCGGCAAGGGCACGGTCGTACAGCATGAGAACCAGTTGTAGCGGCCCGGCTGTTCCCACTGCCTGGCTCTGGTAGGCATCCCCTGCTGCCTGATACGAAACGGCCAGGCTGGTCATATCTCCGTTCTCCTTTGCATTGAGTATCACTTTTCTCCACCGCTACTCAGCGCAGACAGCTGCGCGGACAGCCAGCTGGACTGTGTCTGCAAGCTGGACAACGCTGTTTCAAGAGCTGCGTACTGTTTCAACAGAAGGGCTTCCCGGCGGTCCAGACGACCCTCGAGAATCTCGATGCGGTCGTCGATGAGGTCGATCTGTGAGGCGGTGAGGTCCTGTGCCCTGGATATCCGGCCCCCGCTGCCTTCGGCATAACCGATGGTCAGGTCCAGCGTGCCAAAGACGCCGCGAGCATAAGTGAGGTTGCCGAGCGACAACGACCCGCCGGCGCCACTGACATCACCTGGTGAGGCCGTCACCTGGACGATCAAGCCCTCCGGGTCGCCGGCCGTGGCGGTCAGCGAGCGACCGCTTCCTGTAGCCGGCTGCCCCCCGATGGTTCCGGCAACGTCGACACCTGAGTAAGTTCCCGCCAGGCCGAACGGGTCGCCGATGACCTCGAACGAGGCACCGGAGCCGTACGAGCTGTGGTTCAGCTCGATGTAGTCGGAGCCCATCACGTTGGTCTCGGTCACCGACACGTTGGTGATCCCGGCGTTCTGAAGAGCAGTGTTGATCGCGGAGACGGCCTGGGTGACCGTCATCCCGGTGGTGATGTCCACATCAGCTGTGAGCGACCCGACGAGTATCTGGAAAGTCGAGTCGGCCCCGGGTGCGACATAGGCCGCAGAGGTAGCGTTAGCTTTGGCGGCCGCCTGGGTAACAACTACCTCGTAGCTGCCTTCCACGGTTGAGGTCCCGGCCGCCACGAAATTCACACGCGAGTCCGTCGATTCGCCGCCTGCGACCAGCAAGTCGACTACGGCATCGAAATCGGCTGCGAGTGCATCCCGAAGCTTTGATTCGTCGACATCGAACGTCCCGTCACGGTTGAGCGCGATGCCGACCGAAGCGGCGACGGGGTAGGTCGCACCGGACTTCACGGTTGAGGAGATCGCGGCGCGAAGATCGATGGCGAGCGAGCGGGCGGTGCCGTTACCGACCAACGGCCCGGCGGTGTCCGAATCGGGCGAGTACTTGGTTGCCGCGCTCAGGGTGCCGAGGGTCGAGTTGATGGCGTCCATCAGGGTGCTTATGGCATCGACCGCACCGTCGAGGTCCCGCTTGGTGGTAACACTCACGGCGGTAGCGGTAGTCGCTTTCAGATCGACCGTTACACCGGGAATCACGTCGGTGATCGTGTTCGAGGATCGGCTGAGGGTCAATGCGGACACTCCCGAGCCAATCGAAATCTCAGCGTTAACGCCTTGCTGGAGTATGTCCATCGTTCCCAGCGAGGTTATCGAGCCTGAGGTGGTGAAGGTATTGGCGTCCCCGGTCTCATCCGAAGCGAGGATCAGCTTGTATTTCGTGCCGTCGACAGAAATGACCGAGGCGGAGACTCCTATGTCGAGGCTGTTGATCTCGGCGGCGAGCTGCGAAAGTGTGGTGTCGGCCGTCGCCGTGATCGTGTGATCGCCGCCACCCAGGGTAATGGTGAAGTCACCAGCGCCGACCAGTGCGTCGGAAGCGGCGAAATCCGTGTTGGATGCGAGCTGGTGATTGGTGGCGAGCTGGTCGACGGTGAATGAGGTTGTCCCGGCGGAAGGACTCCCCGTCACCGAGACTCCGACCGCGTTCTCGTTTGACGAGGTTGCTAGCGAGAGCTTCTTGAACTCTGCAGCCGAGTCGAGGTCGTTGAGCGCGGACCGAATGGCTGAGTAGCGCGTGTTGATCGCGGACCAGGCATTGTCCTCGAGCTGGTGGGTGTACTTCCTCGTCTCGAGTTGATTGATCGGGATCCGCTCCACATCGAGGATGCTCTTGATGATCGCGTTGGAGTCGAGGCCGGAGGCGAGGCCTCCTATGTTGAAGAGTGGAACTGCCATCTGCGGCTTCTATTCATTCTCGTTGCTTGCGGTTTCTCGTGGGAGGGGGTGGCGTTGACGCCACCCCCTCCCTGTCGGTCACTTTCCTGCCTGCGAAAGGAAGGAAGGGACACTTGTTTCCCGTCGTCCTAGCTGAGGAGGGACAGGACCGTTGCGGGCACTTGGTTGGCCTGGGCGAGCATGGCGGTGCCGGCTTGCACCATGATCTGATGCCTCGTAAAAGACACCATCTCGTCCGCCATATCCGTGTCCCTGACCCGTGACTCCGAAGCCGTCAGGTTCTCAACCGCGACACTCAGGTTCGCCACCGTGTGCTCCAGACGGTTCTGGGTAGCACCAAGAGTCGACCGTACGCTGGAGACGTCGCCGATCGCGTTGTCGATAACGCCGATCGCGGCGTTAGCGCCGGTGGTCAGACTGATCGTGCTCAGATCGTGACCGGTGAACACACCGTCGGAACCGTCAGTCTCGATCTGAAGGTCGCTGGTGATGTCGAGGGTCTGACCGGCGCCGGAACCGACGTGGAACGTCAGGTTCGTGGTGGCGTAGTCGGCAAAGACCGTCTTGCCCGCAAACGAGCTGTTGGCGCCAATGGCGGTGATCTCAGCAAGCAGCTGGGTCACTTCGGCCTGCTGGGCTACACCATCGGTGGTAGCAGTGTTGGCTGCATCAACAGCCAGCTCCCGCATCCGCTGCAAAATCGAATGCACCTCATTGAGAGCACCCTCAGCAG